>Ga0181409_1000978_pt1 | contig 11100 bp, 7 predicted proteins | sample 32SPOviralmetaG_FD_130138 | JGI IMG/M metagenome (GOLD analysis project Ga0181409, IMG submission 130138) | Marine viral communities from the oligotrophic San Pedro Time Series (SPOT) site, San Pedro Channel, CA, USA - 32 SPOT_SRF_2012-05-30 | ecosystem: Environmental > Aquatic > Marine > Strait... | reverse complement strand
TGCTGCATTAAGCATTCTAAGTCTGCTAGCCGGTGTTGTATCCAATGGATCGTTCATCATTGCCAAACCTTGTTGGGCTCGCCTTTGTTGATCTAAGCCGTAAAGTGCTTGTCCTCCTGCTAAAGTTCCTTGAATTATTGCTGCGGTTACTGGATCCATGTTACAAATTTAATCATTTATTGTCCTAATTGGTTGGCCAAAGGCGATTTACTATAAACTGCGTTAATTGCATACAGTTCTACTACGCTAGTGCTTGAGTTTGCTAGCCTTATTTTCATATAATAATCTCTAATTACATCCCCCTCTATGGCTGAGTTTGCTAATGTAACTATTATATCATCAGCCGATACTGTTGCGCTAGCGTTCAGTGTTAAAGTCTTGTCTGTAGCAATTGCCGTGGCAAAAGTATTCAACGGTGAAAGATTAGAACCATTAACCTTGTATAAAGCAGTAGTGGTTCCAACAGGGAACGGATTATTGTTTATGTGATTTTTAAATGTTAAAGTACTTCCTGTAGATGAACTCGCTATTGTTCCAATAGAAAACACTTGAGACGTTCCGTCTACCGAACTAAGATCTCCAGTTGCTACAACACTAGAATTTCTAGGTACTGGCGCATAATAAAAACCTTCTTTCTTTTCCCAAACCTCTGTAGATGCTACTCCTGTAGTTGGTATTGTCGCGTTCTGAGTAGAGTTAGACAATGTACAAGACCACCTATCGTTTCCTTCGAGGCTTAGAGCCTCGTATGCTTTAACCATTGATGGATTAAAATTCGACACCGCTTCAATAATAGCATCTCCTCTTGCTCCTCCTGAATATGTTGGAGGCGTTCCTGTAAATTTACCATAATAAGTACACCTTGGCACGGCTGTCGTTCCAAAGAACTCAGCGTGCTCATATATTCTACCTGATTTAAATGTATATAGTTGATCACTCAACGACTGAAGTCTTTCAGGCCTATATGTATACTTGTTATTCCATCGTGGTTGATAACAATCATAACCTATTGTAAAGTCACCTAGCGTTTCTACCTCTGCGCCTAATGTTGTTGTAGATGAATAGGTGCTATTGTCTAAAGTTATTTCTTCAGTCAACTGATTATAAGTTCCATAAGAAAAAGCAGCCTGAGCGCTGGTGGTCATTACTATTGGTATTGCTGTATTTAAAGCAATTGTAGTATCTGTTGAAGCCGTCCTTATCTGAGTTGGTGCAAATTCAGTTGCTAAAAATATAGACTGTAAAGAAGTCAATGTATCTATAATTAACAAGCCTGCACCAGAGTCTTGAAATTTATCCTGGTCTTTTTGATACTCTCGCGGATCAGAATCCCATGAGTAAGTAGATGTGTCAGAAAATATAGAATCAGTGATAATCTTTCCTCCTGTTACCCTACCCGCTCCTGTTCCTGTGACTGGAGTGCCTGTAACATTGTCACTAATAGTTATAACTACTGTATTTACAGAATCCGCACTTATTATAAACTCTCTGTTGTCATAGTCTACACCGGCAATGATCTGCCTATTAGTGGCAGATTCCTCCAGGGAGAAAAAGTTATTTTTAAAGAAAGAATCAACATTTAAATCACTCAATACGCTAATGCCAGATTTTTGTGAAATCATTAATACTTTTCCGGACTTTACATCAGCAAAAAATACTTGATCTCTCCAAACAGAAACGGACTCCGGGTTATTGTTACATCCATAATTTCCTGGATAGTATTGAATAGGACCTACTACATTTTTAGATGCTGTAATTGCGGAATTACCGTCACCAAATTCTACAATATTTCTAGATACTGGAATAACACCTGCTCTTCTTTCCTGTATTATATACATTATCTCGTCATAAGAAATAAGGCTCTTTATAGAGCCATACTCATAGTTATAATCAAAGAAGTTTTGTAAAGAAAGGTTAAATGACGAAAGCCCTAACACTCTTGTGTCAACAATAAAAGGATCGCTATATGTTACCGATCCTCGTCTTTTGATAGTACGGGCTTCTGGCTGATAAGCAAATGGGCGACCCTTAGAAGTAAAGTTAGAAACAAAAAAGTCACTAACGCTAGGGTCTTCAATGAAGTCTACAATAGAGTTTTGAGTGTATGCGGATACCGCATTACTAGCCACATCACTATTTTGTGCGGCAGGCGCAACATAAAGAGTTCTAAGTCTATAGTAAGAATCGCCTTGATCTAACTGTATTACGGCTTCTGGATTACTAACAGTAAACCCTTGAGTATTTGCGTCTGCGACTATATTGGTGTTAGCCGTAACAAAGAACTGATAAGTGTATGCTGAATAAGCGTCTAAAGTAGATCTTGTTACGTTTCCTACTGATAATGTTTTTGCGTTATCAGAAGTAAGTTTTAATTCATCACCCTTGAAAATTTTAGTGTTTGTATGATAAAGTAAACCCCCTGCTCCATCAGAAGAAACTAAAACGGCGGGAGTTGTAGATGTGCGAGCCGTACCATAAGTACCAGCACTTATTGGCAATACCCTACCTAGTTCAAAATACACATCAGTTTCAAATGCATTGTTTTCTCTAAATATTTCGACTATACAGTTATCGTCCCAGAAAGAGTTTTCTTCAAGAATATCTTCAGGCCTAAAACCTACTGCACTTTCATTAGGCTCTATAGACAAAAAGTCTCCTGTTGTATTATTTAAAGCAAAAGAACTACTTCTGTCAAGTATAGGATTTTTATTAACATCAGAATCAAAAGATTCTATTCCTGTAACATTAAACTCGAAAGTTGCCTTTAAGTCATTAGAATAACGAACTATTCTTAAACGATCCCCTTGTGAATATTTGTATTCGGTAAGTGCTCCATAAGCCTCTCTGTAAGAATTAGACTTTCCCTGAAGAGTTCTTAGTGATAAAAATATTTGAGAATTTGCTCCAAAGCCACCCTGAAGCCCGTCATAGTTGGTAGCCAAATAGGCACCTCCTATTCCATACTGAACTTTATTTATGATAGATCCTTGACCCACATATACAGGAGCATAATAAGATGCCCAGTCTGGAGCAGTTGCATTAATCCTCATGACTACATCTGCAAAGCCATCAAGGCTATTTTCTGTAGATCTATTATTAGTATGATCTATTTCTACAGTCGGTAATTTTTGTACCCCTCCTGGACGTCCTCTGTCATCATAAAGAACTATTCCGAGTTGATGTTTAGATCCTGATTTAAAACATTTATTGCCGTTAGCATCTGTGTTTCCAATTAAAAAGTTGGATCCTGCCGTTATTGTAGCGCCAGTACAATTTACAACACCTTCTCGACTAGGCCCCTGATCATCAAGATTAGGAAACTCACCAGCCCCGTTTGGAACGGTTTGATAATTAGGACTTGAAGAAATATTGTTTCCTTCTATACCTACTATTCTATTGCTTACGTTGTCAGAATTAGTGCCTTCAATAAAATCAAACCTAGAGACGTCAGCATCAGGACCAATAACCTCACAAGGCTTAGTTCCCTGAACCATTTTGTCTACTTGAAGTGTTAATTTCTCAATCTTAATTTGCATTTGCCTCAAGGTTCCATCAGTTGAAGAACCTGTTTGTTTTATTCTTGCAAATCCTTGCCCCCTAAAGGCTATTTTTTCTGTAGAAGTGCTATTTCCACTTGTCGTGACAGTGCTAAATCCATTTTCTCCATCTTGCGGTTGAACAAAAAATGGATAGTTTTTAGTAATCTGCTGAATAACGGTACTTATTGCATCATTACGAGTTATTGGATTTCCATTTGCAGGAAGAGCAATATCTATAACCTCTTCTACTTGAACACCACTAGAAATAATTTTAATTCCTTTTCTAACGCGAGCCAAGGGTATAAATTCTCTATTAGCATCATTTGTTCCCTTTCGCGAAGTGAACTCAATAGTAGGAGGTCCATTTAAATAACCCTCTGAAAAAGCACCAACAACAGGATTCGCAGCACTTGTATTTGTCCACCTTAATCCACTTATTCGATCAATATTCAAAGCATTTGAATTAACCCATCTATAATTATCTACACTGCCTAATTCATTTGTAAGACGCATTTTCCCCCAATCGTAAACAAAATTTACTAATACCTTAGAGTCTTCAGTAATGCTTGAAGGAAGGCTTGAAAAATCCAATTGAAATCTTTTGCTTTGAGTAACAGGTTGATTGCTAAAGCCCGTAAGTTGAGTTATGGCTACATTAAATACTGGAGACTTTACGTTATAGTTAGGAAGAACTTTAGATTGATCAAGATTGACATTGGGATAACCATCGGTATATCCCCCATAAAATAAACGGCCATTTGCGATGGCCTGACTATCTGCTAATTGAGGAACATTATCATAAACCTTGTCTTGAACGTCTGTAGATAAAGGAATAAACGCTTGATCATCGGAGAAAGAAACACTCTGAGTTCCTGCTTGACCATTAAAGTTATTATCTATCTCGTCAATAAGATAAAAAGTAGAAGTGGTTAAATCACCCTTACGAGCATAAACTTTAATTCTTACTACGTCCCCTTGAGAACTTTCAAGTTCTAGATTTATCTGATTAAAAAAATTACGTTGACCATTAGTAGTGAAGCCGTCCTTTAACTGAGATATGGAAACCCCTAATTGTGTATAAGGGCTTAATGCTGATTCTTCTCCATCTCTGTAAACATACTGATAAGCAAACTGAAAATTCTTTTCAAATATATCTGTTTGACCTACATCTGGATTGTTTACAAAAGTTATAACTGGGGGAGTGAGTGGTGGTGCTTTTGCAGCGGTAACATAAAGTGATCTAACATCTACGGTTCCTGTTCTAAAAGCAGTAGGATATCCACCGGTTCCACTAAATGATTGTTCCGCTACAGTTGCATTTATTTTCTTTGGAGAGTTTACTCCATCCGTAAAGTATAAAAGAACATCGTCATTATTGTTCTCAATAACATTTGCAGTAACTCTAGTTCCTGCATTAAAAAGTAATAAATCGTCTTGATAGACGATATAGGCTTTCTTAGTAGTATTGTCATACCGAAGAATAGTATGATCCGTGTTGGAATTGTATACAAACCAGTAAATATATCCTAGTCTTTCAGAAGCGCATGTTCCTACACAAATGTTTGTCCCAGCGGGCATAGATCCATTTTGAATGTTTGCGTCTTCGCTCCGAGAAAAATTACCTAATGAATTTCGTAAGACTAAAGCATTACCTGCGGCATCAACAGAAGTACGCACGTTTTGTGCGTCGCTCATTTCTACTCTACTAATGAGACGTTCATCATCATCTAGGTTGAGGAACTGTGGCTGAAGTTTATCAATGGGCATCCTTTAGGCTTTGGGACTTAGTTTGAAGTTTTGACGAATCACCTGCATGGCTTGATTCTTAGACCAAGACTTCATTCTGGAATTTGCTAACCTTCTCTCGTTGTAATACTCTGATCTAGCACGAGCCTTTTCATTAGCAGGCACACTAGTTTTTCTTTGTATAATATTATAATACATATACGCCTTAACGGCTTGTTCCGCAAAAACAGGAACTAAAGGACAATCTGACTTTGCCTCATCTGCTATATACTCTATAACTACATTATCGGTGTTATTATCCTGAGCAATTTCTATTCTGTTTTCTACCAGGTTCATTCTATATTGACCTGCTCCTTGTCCACCACCTAAACCGTAAAGCCTACCTAGTGAAGACGAATACAAGTAGTTATTAAATACATAAGAGTCAAGATCTGCTAGGAATTGACGATTTTGATTGTTTGGTTGTATTCCAAGATTCATATTGTCATTAACTGCCCATACATAAACTAAGCCGTCAGGGCCTATTGTGCCGATTTTTGTTAACTCTACAAAATCAGTAGGCAATTCTGCCGTTCCTAATGATTGATCAACAGTTAATTTTACACTTTTAATTCTTTGGGCTACATCAAAACCTATTTCCCTTGCACCCAATAAAGCATATTGACGCATCATAACATCTGAAACATTAGAGCCGTAGTCATCTGGATCTATTCCTAATGAGTAATTGATTACTATTTGATCTACTGTTACGAAATTTGCTGCCATTACTTAACTGATTCTTGGGTTATCTGACTTTCGCTGTATTGAACCACCTGAGTGTCTCTTAGGTTTACACCCGCTAATGATCCTATCTCCATTACTATTTCTGGAAACAGTATTTCAGGTAATTCAAAATCAATACTTGTGGCTGAGTTGTATATCTCAACTCCAGATACTGCTGTTGTGTATCCGAAGGTTGGTTGAGAAACACTTCTTGCTTGGGTGTCAGGTACCAAGCCTTGAGGTAGTTTGTAGTATCTCAGATCAACAGTAGATATAGATGTATTAACATTTGGAAAAACCTCTATCTGATTTGCTATTAACGCTACAGGATTTTGATCAGTAGGCTTAGATATGTCGCTTAGGTTTACTAAATCAATGTCAGCGTCATTATAAACTATCTGTACTTTAGCCTTATTGGAAACACCTAATATTAAATTTCCTGTAGTAAACATGGAAATCACTCTTCCTAAATCAGAGGGCTTGTCTACCACTCCACTACTTAAAGTCAGTGTGGCTTTTTTAGTAAGGATTGATAAATCCTCTAAGACCTGAACAAATTTATTCTGATCCCTTGGTGAATCTATCTGTTGCCTACGCATACGCACTGCGGTACGTTGCTGATCAAACAAATCATTAAACACATTCATCTGAGCGACGCCAGCGAACTGGTTAAAAATAGAGGGAGTAATGAATCCTCTCTGGTCTTTATTGACCAAATCCTTTAACGCATTATAAACCCTTTGTACACTTGCCATATTTGCAATCTTTGATATACAAATATACATAAAAGAGAAAGGGGCCTCCTCCGTGAGAAAGCCCCTTCTATATAGACAAATAAGTAATCTCTAACCAAAACTTGCTAGGGGGCGACTAGACAGGTGCCCTAGCGACTTTGTCTTTTACAAATATATGCTTATTTATTTAGTCTTGCAACTACCTCTTCATAAACTGGAGCACCTTTATCAGTCAGACAGAATCGAACCATTATGTCGACAGCGTCTTGTCCAGCAGGCACAGAAACAATGATATTGTTTGTATCAAACCAGCGTACTGAATCTGTACTGCATAATAATATTTGAAGGTTTCTAGCCTGTAAGATTGCAGACCTTACTTTGACTTCAGGAGCATCAAACATCTGAATAAATCTTCTAGGATCTGCTTTGGCCGCACTTAGAAGTTCTCTCTTGATTTCAATATTGCTTGAATCTATGTTGATACCTAATGATAAAGCAACAGGAAGTAAGTCTTGCATGTCTTTATCTCTAACCATTGCAATAGCATCTAACTGTACAAACTCCTGCTCGACAGTGCTTTCCGCGCTCTTGCTATTATCTACGGCTTTAAACTTAGATCCTCCATTAGCCGCATTGCCAGGGTGTGAATCTAAGAACGCACGCAAATTAGGTTTCTCTTGGGGAACTACTAGAACCTTATTGACAAAAAGAACATGAGATCTTACTGACTGTGGGCTTTGCTCGTCCACATATATGCTTGGCTCCCCTGGACAATAACGAATTGATCGAACCCTATTGCTTCCTTTGTCGAAAAACTCCGCCTCTGACCGCAGACTAAAAAGGACTCCTCCTTTGTTATTTAGGGTTTCGTATACCTGAGTTAATGTTTCTTGATTGTTTTGTTTGATTTTAAAGCCGTCGCGCTTGATAGGACTGGCTTTCTTTTTTTGAGCAGTTTTTGCTTCCATGATATTTTATTTGAATGAAATTATAATTTATAAAAAGGGAGTGGGGAGGGTTGCCCCTCCCGTTCCCAAACCTCTAATTAAAGAGTAATTAATACATGCTGATTAGCAGCGCGAGTAACTAAAGTAGACTCAGAACGATAGTTGAATTGAAGGTCGTCAGTATTTGTGTTATTGACACCTAAAATAGAACCAGTCATCCAGTGCTCCATCTCACGGCTATATCCGTTTGTATCCTTGTAGTTAAGTTCCAAAGCAGCGGCTCTGTTGCCAGTCTTTGGATCAACAACCGTAGTCATTGGTATCATAACTCCTAGGTACTCAGAACCAGCCAACAATGTTGGATCGTTAAGTAACTTCCAGTTGTGCTTGTGGAAAGTGTATCCTCCACGAGTGAAAGATTGGAATCCAAGATTAGCACCATCGCCATCTCGTCCACCAAAAGCATTAACACCTGTAGTTGCAGAAGCAAATCCAGCGGCTCCATTCAATGACGCAACGAAGTCGTCAATCTTGAAACCTTGAGAAGTGTTACAGTAGATAGCGTACTCAGGAGCAGCGCCATTCTTGTCCAAGTTCTCGATCATTGTATCCATACCAGTTAAGGCGTTGATCTGACCGTCGTGAACGATACCTCTGTTTTCAATTGCAGAGAAATAACCTTCGCCAGCAGTAACAGATGCACCAGCACCAGTCAATGTAGCAGTTACGTCCTCTCCTAAAAGGAACATCATTTCACGCTTGTCTAAGAAACGAGCACGAGTGTCCATCTCTCCTTTGACATACCATCTGTAGTCTCCATTACCTACGTTCACCCAACCAATGTTAGTTGCTTGTGATCCAGTAACTCTGAATACTTCCTTGATGATATTGTACTTATTAGTTCGCTTGATTACGTTACTTTCCAAGTATCCATTATTCTGATCAGATCCTTGCTTGAACAAGTTACCGATAACTGGGAACGTAGTAGCCGTTGTTGCAGCACTAGCAGTAAGACCAGCAGAAGATAATGTTTGAATAGTGTAATCAGCAGTAGCAGTATTGCTAACTTCTCCTGTTGGAGAGATAGCCGTTACGATACCACGATCCTGTCCGTACAACAAGATAACGTCATTAAGACGTAGAACTGAAGCATCAGAAGAAGCCTTCTTAATTACTAGAGTTGTTGCTGCGGCGGCGGCGGTAGCGCTTAGCGTTCCTGCTTGTGCTTGGTGAAGACGATTTTCTTCCCAATACTGGACTTCGTCTGCGGTACCGTTTGCGCGTATTGCGCCCGTTAGGCTTAGAAACCCCGTGATTCCACCAGAAATTTGCTGATAGCCGTAAGTCTTTACAAGACTATCTCTGTTGTCTGTTGCGTTTATTTCATCTATGTAGTCTCCGAGAGAAGTATATTTCTCTGGGGACAAGCGGCGAAAGACCGCTGGTTTACTGTCATTATAGACAGGAGGAAAAGTATTTGCCATGATATATAATTTTAATCGGTTAAGGCATTAAACATTAAAGCGTAATCTTTGAGTTCCTATCTCTTCTTCAAGTGCTTGACGGAGTGACTCCGCAACTGGATTACTTTTAACTTTTTGCTCAAGGGCTGGAGCGCTTGCATCAACATTAGCCGCCGTTTCGACAACATTGCGTTGGCCATCACTTAATCCTTGACGGTATATACTTTGAACAATATTGGGCAAGTTGTCCATTATAGTTCGATCAGTATTCCATTTGTCAAAATTCCAATTACCACCTTCTTCGACATAGTCATCAAAGAAAGACTCAATTTCTACATTCTTCTTTTTAAGTTGATCCTTGTATACGGCGTCGACACCAAACGAAAACGTCTTGTCGTTGCCTAAATCAAATTCAATCTGTTCTAATTCATTAACATCTTGAACCATATTATTTACCCACTGATCATCTACAATAGAAGGATTTTCCATTGACTCTTGTTGCACTGGCGCTGCGAAATTCTCTTGAATTTCTCCAATAGTTTGACGAGCGTTTTGTGCAGCGATCTTGAGATCCACTTTAGATGCAGCAATTTCCTCAGTGTCGTATAGGCTCTCATCAAGTTTGTATTTCCGTTTCAGTAATACATCCACTTCATCAGAACTCAAGTTAGGATAAGACGTAGACATCTCTACACGGACGGCTGTTAAGTCATCCATGCCTTCAGTATTTAATGATTGATATGCAAACCAATCACCAGGGTCTCTTCCTGTACTTTCGACAAAATCAGCAATTGCTTGTACCCGTGGGTCAAGTTCGAATACTTCGCTATTTTCCTGTTCGCCTTCCGAGGGTTGCATTTCGCTGTTCTCTTGAAGTTGGCCAAGGAATGAATCGAAGTCGGATTCATTTTCTTGCATCGGTTCTTCTACGGCCTCAGTTGATGCAACCTCCTGGGGTTCGTTTGCTACTGGCTCCTGTACTTCTACTTGTTCCTGTTGTGGCACCTCCTCTGGAGAGTTTGGCGCTACTTCTGCGGGTGCAGGTTGATCAGGTGCAGGTTGTGCAGGGGCTGGTTGTGTATCTGTTTTCGATGTTTCTGAATTTACTGTTTCAGCAAAACTATTGTTCGCATCGTTTAACGCCGCTTGTGGCGGCTCTTGTGAAACCTCCATTCCCGCTTCGCGGATCTTGGCTTCTAGTTGGCTATCAATTGTATTCATATGTATTTATATTTATAATCAAACAAAGTTATGATGTTTAAACAACAAAAAAGCGAGTGAACTGCACTGTATAAATGCAAATCACTCGCCCTTAAAAGTAGTAAAGATCTTTATTGACCCATTTGTTTCATAACGCGGCCTATTCCGCTAGCGTTCAAGTCAGTTGCAATTCTTTCGTAACCTCGAACTTTTCCACCTTTTTGGTATTTCATTTTCATACCGGAACCTGCTACGTTTTCGCCCTTGCCTCTTCCAGCACGACCACTCTCTACGGCGTTCGTGTTAGAGTCTCTAGCCATGTCTTTCATAACGCTCATAGCGATTTTTCTTTGCTTAGGATCTTTGAGCATAGCCTTCATCATTCCGCCACTCTCATACATCTTTTTCATTTTGCCGCCTTTCATGTATTCCATCATACCACCGCCTGCCATACTCATACCTTGAGCGCTAGACTTGTTTCCAGAAAACTTTCTTTTACCTCGGCTTTTCTCCATTCCCTCGCTTTCATCGCGACGATCTTTCATTGTCTGACTCTTCTTTCCGCTTCGTGCGCCCATAGAGTCATCAAGCCGTGCGTTGTATCCTTGTTTCATAATTATTAGGTTGTATGTATTACAAATTTAAGCATTATCAGTTTTACTTTCAGGGGGTGAGATTACCACTTTACTTTATTTGCCCAATATGCTGC
>Ga0181409_1000975_pt1 | contig 11113 bp, 11 predicted proteins | sample 32SPOviralmetaG_FD_130138 | JGI IMG/M metagenome (GOLD analysis project Ga0181409, IMG submission 130138) | Marine viral communities from the oligotrophic San Pedro Time Series (SPOT) site, San Pedro Channel, CA, USA - 32 SPOT_SRF_2012-05-30 | ecosystem: Environmental > Aquatic > Marine > Strait... | reverse complement strand
TGCCCCAGTAGTATCACCTTCTGGTATAGGGGTAACTATATAGGGTTGGTTACTGCTTCCACCACCTTGTTTATCTCTACCAAAGCGTAAAGATTTTAGGTCTGTTGTAAGATCTAAAAGAGAAGGCATATATAGATATTAAAATGATGCTCCAGGAGGGAGATTATTTTCGTATCTATTTACTGGTTTTTGATATTGTTCGCTAGCTAAACCTTGCTGAGAAGTAGGTGGGGTAGAATATCCCGTAGCACCTGCTCCAAAATTATTATAAGCAGGAGTATTACTATTAGGGTTACCAATATTAGAATACTCATTATGAAGTGTTGAATTACCTACAATACTTACACTATCCGGAGTAACGCCATTTGCTGGTGAAACTGGAACTGCTAAAGGTGAGCCATTTTGATCGAACATTTGTTCAAGTGAATTAGCCATAATTATTAGTTTTTTATTGTTGTTTATTATAAATATTGAAAATTAAAGTTAATTCGACATTGTACGATAATTAGATGATAAAGCGTTTCCTACTTTTTGTCCATCTAAATAAACATCACCATTTCTATTAACTAGTTCTCTAAGAAGAGATACTACTTCATCATTATTATTTCCTCCTTCTCCTAATTTAGTACCACCAGCCATTACTAATGTATCCTTAGGATGTGTTTTAATTACAAAATCATCCATTTTAAACTCAGAAAACTTTTTTCCTTCATCTTCAAGTTCTTCTTGAGATTTTAAACCTGAGAGTGCTATGCCAAAAAGAGATTTACCACTTTCTAAAGTAAAAACAAGTCTTTCAAACATATTAACTGCTTTATTTAAAACATCTCCAGTAAATAAATCACTAAAAATTTCTTGCATTCTAGTAAGGAGTAGATTAAATTTTGCTTGAGCATCAACTGCTTGAGTAGCTGCTTTTAATGATTTACCATCTATTATACCTTGTGTAATACCTGCTTTTCTTCTTTCAATTGCAGCTGCTGTTGCAAGATCGCCTTTTTCTTTGGCTAATCTAATTTCTTCATCTAGTCTTTTTATTTCAGACCCTGCTGTTTGTTCAATTAATTTTTGTTTATATAAAGAATCTGCTAATTCACCAGCTTGCATTCCTAAACTTTTAGCTATCGCTTCTTGTTGGATACGATTCATACTGCTGAATTTCTCTGCAGTAATACCTTGTTTAGCTATTTCTTGAGTTAAACCTGCAATATCATTATTTAAAGCAAAAGTTCTTGCTTTTTCTAAATTTAATTGTTTACCTGTTAATAATTCAGCCTCCATTTCAGCTGAGATAGATGATTCAAAATCTAATAAAGAACCTCCTATGTTTTCAATTTGGGCTAATGATAAACCTAAACGATTAGCATTTAAAACAGTTTTAGCTAATTCTGCAGTACCTCCTTTAAAATTTAATCTAGTTAATTTACTTGTACCTGCAATTTCTTTAAAAATTGTAGCACTATCAGCTAGTAATCCTGTTTGGTTTTTGAATGCTGCTACTTGATCATATACAGCATCTGAACCTTCTTCAGCTCGTTCAGTATTTACAGCAAATAAACCTTGTAACTGATTTGCTTCGTCTGTAGAGAGTCCTAGTTGTTTTGTTAATTCAAGTTGAGTTTGTAATTGATCATTTGATGAAGCTGCTATAAACCCAGATAAATTAGATAATTGAGTAAATGCTTGAACTAAATTTTCAGTAGTTGCATAAACACTATCTATACTTGTTTTTGATTGTGTTAAACTATCCCTAAGTGCCGCAGCTTGATTAAATGATACACCAAAATTTCTACCTAACTTAGTTACCTGAACGTTAGCTTTGACCATTATGTCAAAGATCATTTGAACTGCCTTAGCAATAATTCCTACATATCCACCAGATTTTAAGAAATTTGCTGCTCCAGAAGCTGCTGATTTAGCAAATCCTTTAGCTCCAGCACCTAATACACTCATTTTTTTAGTTGATGTAGTGTTAGCTAATACAGTTTTTCGAGCAGCTGCAGCAGCATCTTCAAAAGGTCCTGAAAGTTTTCGTAATCCTGGAATGTCTTTAACTACTTCTGAGATTCCGCTAAAAAAGGATGTTCTAGCATCTAATTTAGCAGCCTCATCTGCTATTTCTCCATAAGCATCAGCAAGAGCATTAGCACTTTCTGCTTGATCAAAAAGTATTTGAGCTCTTTCTTTATCTTTTCTTAAGGATGATTTTGCAAATATTGCTGCTTGTGCCTGTAGGTTTTTAGCTTGGTTTAGGTTTTTATTTTGTTCTTTAACAGCCTTTGCTGTACCTGCTGATGATTCTTTTATTTCTTTTTGAATTCCAGCAAAATCATTTGCTGATTTAGCTAAACTATCAATACCTTTACCTGCTTCAGCTAGGGCGTCAGTAACTCCTTTAGCTTCTTTATTAGCTGCTTTTAAAGCAGCTTTAGCACCCTCGGCTGCAATGTTAATTGCTTGTACATTTTTTACATTATCATCTCCTAAAGCCATGGATATAGTGTTTTATTATAAATATTAAAAAATATTATTTTTTGGCTGCTTTAGTAACGTATGATGGAGGTGAAATTTTTCTATTTTTAGAAGCAGCTGCTTTAGTTTCTTCATTAGCTAATTCACCCTTATTAGGTTGGTTAGCCTTATTAGCCTTATCAAAATGATCTTGAATTTTTTTAAAAGTAAATTTCCTTAACCAAATAGGCATATTATATATGGTATCATAATCGTACCCTCCATTACCATGAAAAACTATTTCATGAATCATAGAAAATATACTTACTCGTACTTTAGGTGCTATCTCAGAGGTCAGGCCAAAAAAAGTTTAGGTTGATGGGGACATCAACCACCTCCTTTCTGCCATTTACATCTACAGTAGTAGATAAGTTAACATCCGGAGAAATTTCTTTGATATATAATCTCAATGCTCTGGAATCTGAAGCTAATAGTATAGTATCTACAAATTCTCTTACATCGGTCTTTTTGGAAGAACCATTTATAGAAACTATTTGGTGTTTTAAACGTGTGGTCACATCAGAAGAAGAATTTTTATTAATTTTTTGTAAACCTTCTATTTCTTGAGTGATTTTTTCTTCATCTAAATCTGTTAGTAATTTAAACTCTACTTCATTTTCAGATGCTGGTAGGGTAAATTTAAAAGTACCATCAGGTGTAATTAAAGACTCATCAAATGTTTTATTTTCTAATACTGATAAATCTATATTATAATCTGTATTATTCATTGTAAATGAGTATTCTTTACCATAACCCAGAACACGTGATGCTACCATTAAAGCATTTTTATCTCCAGGAAATAAAGTTTTAATGTCAAATTTATTAAGAGTTAAAGCTTTAAGAAGTTTATCTAAAACTACACCTTGTTCAATAAAGGCTTGATTAGTAAGAATATCTTCTTCTTTAGCAGTCATGTATTTCATTTCTACTTTTCCACTACGAAGAGGGCTATCAGGGGGATAAATTAAACCTTTTGAAGGTAATTCTACCGTTTCGGTAGGGAACTTATATTCACTCATAAATTTTTATTTATTTAAAACTATTTTTTTTCATATATAAATATTGCAAGAATAAATTCTTCAATAAGTAATTATTAATATTGGCGGCCTTGTTGACGGTACATATCAAAATCTTTATAAATTTTTGATTCTAATTGGTTAACCCTTAAATTAGTTTGAGAAATAATATTTTTTTCTTTTTCAGAAATTTGTTTTTCGTTTTCAGCAATTTTATTTAACATTGTTGTAAATGAATGCAAATGGTCTTTTTTAAAATCTTCTAACTCACGTTTTAAAGTTTCATTTTGATTTTTAGTATCTCTAGCCATTTTAAGAAAAACAGCAAATAAAACAACAATTAACATATCAATTGCAGCAATTATTTCTATAGTATAAGGCATCATCTATATTAGTATAATATATTAATGTAAAAAAAAAGCTCGGCATAGCCAAGCTTTCTTTAAAAATATTTAAATTTACTTTAGAAGTTCAATACACAATAATCCATACCAATAGACATAGTTATTTCTTGTACTGTTTCACCTTCATCCCAGTTTAAATCTGCAAAGTTAGCACTTTTAATAAATGCTCCTTTAAGAATCCATTCTGATACGATATCACCTACAGGTCCTAAAACATCTACAGTTAAGTCTTTCTTATAGAAATCACTATATCCATCTCTACCTGTTACTGATTCGTGGTGTAGACGTAACCACTCCATAGTTGCTTGAGCGCCTGAAGGAGTAATTGGGTCAAATAAAGTCATATCAACATCATTCCAAACTAATCTACCTTTAATCTTACGGTAAACATTAATATGGTTCATTGTTATTTCGTTCTGCTGAAATCCAAGACCTGATAGGCCTTTAATCATAAAGCTTGGGATACCATCAACGTATAGGATAAACCTATTAGCCTGTTTCGGTTCGAAGGCTGTGAAGAAAATTTCATTTGGATCAATTACTGGCATTGCTGTGTTGTTTATTTATTATAAATATTCAAATAATTAGTTTTTTAACTTGGGAACGTAGCTCCTGTAGGCAAGATGTTGAAATCTAAGTAAATAAATTCAGCTGTCTTAGTTGGTTGTAAGTAAATTTGACCAATTAATTGGTTTCTATCAATTACATCTGGAGTATTGTTACTAGAATCCATTACAACTTTAAACGCGTATAAACCTTGTCTCTGTTGTACTGATTCCAAATATGGGTTAACTGCTGCTAAGAAATTGTTTCTTGTAGCAATAGTATTTTGATCAAATACTAAACCTAATGCTATTTGAGAAATGTATGATTTAAGTGCTATTAATAATCTACGAACATTTACGCGATCAAGAGCAGATGCTCTTCTTTGTAGCGTTTTCTGACCGTATACTACAACTCCTGTTCCAGGGAATGTAGCAATTGGATTAATGTTTCCTTCATATAAGGTATCTCTGTTAGTTGAAGATACTTTTCTTTCCGCGGTAATTACCGTGGCTAATCCTCCTCTGTTGATACCCGCTGGAGCAAACCATGGCTCGCTTACACTGTCGTTATATGCGTAAACTCCCGGTATCATTGTTGATGCTGGTACCCATACATTTTTATTAGCGAAAGCATCTCTAATTCTAACCCATGGCCAATAAGTAGTAGCATATGAACTATTTAAATTAGCTGCTTGAGTTACTGTATTATTAATAGTTGAACCCCAAGCTACTAAGTCTAGTACGTAAATATTATCCCCTCTTACTTGAGTATTATTAATAATAGTAGTTACTTGAGATGAGTAATCATCGTAATAAATACCTGGTGTTGCTATGGCGTTGAAGCTAAAATCATCTTGATTAGATAATAAACTAATCATGTTATTATAATCTTTTGCTACTAAACCTTGAGTATTTGTAGCATTAATTGCATTATAATAATTATTACCTCCTGCAAGGGCTGTGAAATTACTACCTGTAGCACTACCAAATGCACCTCCTTCAGAACCTGAATTTAAAGAAGGGATTGATTGAGTAAATTGTGGGCGAGCATTTCCAGCATTATCAAAGAAATTATAAGTAGGTCTATCTACTGATTTTATTCTAATATATCTTGAGTTATTAGGATGTGAACCCGAGATTCTAATATAATTTTCTGTTGCGTTGTAAGTTCGTGTTTGGTCACCTATTACTGCAGAAATGTAATTCGGTTGAGTTTCATCTAAAGAAAGATTAGGGAAAGTTTCTAATACTACTTTATTAACATTATTATCATCACCTCTTCTAATTACTAGAGAAAATAAACCAGATGATGTATTACTAGTAGCTACTTCCCATCTAATATTGTCTACTGAACCTGTAGATAAAGCATCATTAGCTAATAAAGATCCGGAATTATTAAATTCTTCACCTTTATATAAGGTCTCAATAGTTACTGAGGATGTATAATAAGAACCAGTTCCAAACCCTGTTGCTCCTGGGTTAAGTACACTAGAAGTTAATACCGAACCACCATTAAAACTATGAGATATGTAGGTTCCAACAGAAGCTGAAGCATAAGTCCAAAGTGAAGCACTTCGTACTGTTCTTGCTACTGTAAGTGAAGTACCTCCGTTAGCAAAATAATTTTGAGCTGCTAGAGTAGTTAAGGGAGTATAAGTTCCACTACCACTTTGTAATGTAGTACCAAAACGACTAGAGTAGTCACTAAAAGTAGTTACAAGTACAGGATCTTCAACGGGGCCTTTAACTGTTGGACCTATAAGTGCCGCACCTAATGTGACGGGTTGTTGGGTTACGAATGACTGGTCGTTTTCATTTGCTAATACGCCAGGGGATACTAAAATTTCTGCCATTTCCTAGGAGATTAATATTTTGATTATAAATATTGGAAAAAATATTAAAAATTAACTTTGTTTTATAAATTCTCCTGTACTAGTATCAATAGAACCTTCACCGTATTTATCTTGTAAAGATTTAGCTAATTTTTCTTTTTCCACTTGAAGGGGATCAATTGAATCCTTTAATTCCTTCTTTTGTTTAAGCAAAATTTGTAATTGATATTCTAAAGTACCGAGTTGAGATATAAACTTTTCTTCTTTTGTTTGTAAATCAGTTATTGTTTTTATCTCTTCTTTTGTTAAAAACACTTTTTCCATGATGATAAATATTATAAGGGTTATTTAAGATTTATTTGTTGTTTTATTTGATTAAGCACTTGGATAGGAGTTATAGATTTTTGACATATATGTTGTTTATCAGTTCCTTTCCATATAGGACACCAATTCCAGTCTCCAGCATCAAAACTAAAATTAGGATTAACCCAACAAGAATTACATACGGATTCATTACGAACTCTAGATACTTTAGTTTGAAATTCATGTTCTTTAGAAGTAAAATTGTTTATCATTAAAGTTTTTTTACCTAAAGCCCAATTAAACCAAGCTAATCCTGAGCTTAAACCTATAAATAAATTTGCATGATGTAAAATATTAGCTATTACATCGAAAGATTGATTCCAATATCTGATTGCTTGAGGATAGGAAAGTTCATTTTTACTTAAAACTACTACTTGATACCCCATTTGATTTAATAATTTAATTAAAATTTCCCAATTTCCTCGAGGCCATTCTTTACAACCAGCTGTTGATTCAGGTCCTATAACTATATATTTACCCTTAATTAATCTATCTTTTTTTGGAAAATCTAATCCGTAATTTAATTCTTTAAATTCTAAACCTAAAATATCAGTAGCTGTTTGTTGTAATGGATTTAAATTAACTTGATTTGGATGACCATCTTTATTATTAAAAAATTGTTTTTCATCTCTAAACCAACCTATTTTGTAAATAGTTTTACAAGGTAATTGTGTTCCTGGTTCTATAAACTCAATATCTTTATAAGCTGGGAGATTTTTAAACCATGAATTATAGAAAGTAGATAGACTAATTTTACAATTATGTTTTTTAGCAAATTCTACTACATATGGGGTCCATGCTATAGTATCACCTATAGAACTTGATTCTAATCCAATAACAACATGCTCATTTGTTAAATCTAACTTATCTACTATTTTTCCATTAATTTTTATAACCCAAGGAATATAATATTTTCTACTACACGAAGTCCACATATTATTAGTCATATTAGCACTATGAACTACTTCATTAGTATCCCCATTTATAAATTCTATAAAATAATCTTCTACATTATCCCCATTAATTTCAACTTTAGGACCATCAGTATATGTTATAATAACATCATTAGGTTGAGAAATTACAGATACATGATTTTCTAAAAAATTTCGTAAAGTGTTATTACCAATATTAGCTATATGATCCCAATTAAAATTTTTATGAATTGATTTAGATTCTTCTAAAGCTCGTTTTTTATGATTAGAATAATTTTTAAAAGCATCACGCATTACAAGTGATAAATCTTCAAAATCAGGTTCTGGATAATTACCTGGAAGATCACTCATCGTATAACGACCATAGTTATTACTATTTGCTAATTTTTCTCCTACTATTTTTACAGGTAAACCTTTACCTTCAGCAAATTCCATTTGTCCTGATCCTGCTGAGTAAATAGAGGGTGTTCCACAAGCCATAGCTTCAATTAAAGGTAAATTCCATCCTTCACTACGAGCACATGATAAAAATACATGACCATTTTTTATATATGTTATATAATCTTCTCTTGAGGGAAAATGTTTAATTTTAATTCTATCGTCTACTAAACCATAATAAGCTAATCTTTCTTCTGTAGTTTTAAAACCATCCATTTTTTCACCCCACATATTATCAATAGATAAAATAAGATCAATAGGTTCTTCAGGGGAAAAAGTTTTAAGGAATGTTTGAATAATTTCTTTAGTAGATTTTCTATAATCCCAACGACCAAATAAAATAAATTTAAATCGATCATCTACATAATCTAATGTTGGTGAAAATAATTCTGGGTAGAATGTTTTAGTATCTACACCTTCAGGAACTATTTTTACTTTATTAGGATCTGCTCCTTGGGCTATAGTACATTTAGCTTGCCATTTAGAAGGAACCCAAATTTGATCATATTTTAATAATCGTTGAAAAAAACTTTCCGGTTGTAATGTAGTTTCCCAAACATTATACGCAATTTTAGGACCTTCATAAGATTCATAAAAATAATAATGATTAGTTTCACTTAAAACTAAATTTACATTATGATCAAAATTATTTGGGTGATGTGAGTATATAGAATGATTATATAATACATTATTATCTTCTTGTAAAGTTTGTTCACATAATAATTTTTTATCTAAATCATTTAAATATGGTTCTTCATTATGAGGTTCATCACTTAATCCTTTCCATTGCCCCCCTATAGTAAAGTTTCTAACTTTAAGATCAATATGTTTAGAAAGATGTCTAAAAAAATCTCTAGTATGATTATTATACCCTGTGGTTCCTACATAAGAAGCATGGGCATATACTTTTGGATTTTTCATATTATTTACTAACTTTTAGCAATTATATAATTTAAAACTTGTTCTTCTTGATAATATTTTCTTGTAAAAGTTTGATTTTGATATTGTTGAGAATGACCTAATTCTTCATCCCAATTCCAATCTATTTTACCTAATTCTAAAATACGATCATGTATTGGGGAATCATAATAATCTCGTATTAATCTTGCGCGTCTATTTATGTCTTTACTGTTATTATCTACAGTACTATTGCCATCATTATACTGTAAGTATAACATTTTTTGTACGTGAATAATCCGCGTATTTAAAAATGTACGTACTATTAATTCATAATCATCGGCTACTGGGAGGTTTTTATTATGACCTTTTATTGCTTTATAAACTTCGGCTTTCCACATTCTTGCATGATTAGGCATAGAAATATTAAACCTAATAGTTAAAGGATTTATTTCAGGATAGTGATGGTTTAAAAAAGATTTATTATCTGCTTCTACCCAAGTATGACCAGCATACCCAAAATCAAATGGATTTTCAGGATGGGCGTACCAATCTTCACCTATATAACCATAAAATTTCATTTCACCATTTTCATATAATTCACATACATCAGTATATATAAAACCAGCATCTGGGTGTTTTAAAGAAGCTTTATAACAATCTTCTAAACAAGTACTTATTAAAGCATCATCATGGTCTAATTCAACTAACCAAGTACCTTCACATAAAGAAGCTGCTCTATTTTTTGCTAATCCTACGTTACCTCCTGTTATGGGATTTAGTTTAAAAGGTTTTATTCTATAATCTTGTTTAGCTAGTTCAGTTATAATATCCCAAGTTTCATTATCTGGGGAATCATCTAAAATAACCCATTCCCAGTTTCCGTAAGTTTGATTTTTTACACTTTCATAAGTTCTTTTAATTTTTTCTCCTGTTTTATAAGTAGGAGTAAATATTGAAAAGAAAGGTGAAATGTTTTTACAAATAGTAAATGTAGATTGACATACAATATCATTTGCTAAAATATTGTTAGGAGGAAAATCAGTTGGGTATATAAGAGTTTTAGAGCTTAAATATTCATCCTCTAATATAATCTTACTATTATTTAAGTAAATAATTAAATCAGGGGTATATTGAGCAAAATCTTGTTCTATATTATGATTATAAGGTAAAGAATGAATTATAACTTCTTCATGTAAATTTTCTTCAAAATAAATATCAGATGTTAATGGAAATGTACCTTTTTGTTCTAACCCATAAATTATAGCACTTGGTTTTTTTGTTTTAAGCATTAAAATTTAGTGTTAAAAAAGAAAGTTTGGAATAATCTACCATTAGAAATATTATCACCAAAATATACTAAAGATTGATGAAACATATCAGCTCTATATAATATTAATCTATTATATTTATTTGAAATTTCATCTGTCATTTCCCATTTACTATAATCTTGAGAATCTTCACCTAACTTATTTAACATTTCCATATCATAAGTACCATCTTCTTTTATAGGAGCTTCAGTAATACCTGTTTCTTTATGTTTAAAGAATCCAGTCCCTCCTGATGGTGGAGCATTAGGAGTTAAATAACAAATACCTGCCCAATTTGATGTTTGATCGGCATGAATCCAACTTTTATCATGTTTAGTAGTATATTGGTAAGCTCCTGAATATTCACCACCCCACCAAGTAATTTCTCCTGCATGAGGTAAAAGAATATTTTGTATTACTTCTTGAACTGATTCATTTAAGAATGATACAGTTCTATGACCTGGGTAATTACCTGTTACATCAAAAGATTGTTGTAGGGCATATTGTCTAACGTCATCTACATTAGTATAAAAATCATCTACAGTTATTAGGGATACTCTCATTTTAATTTATTTATAATGTTCTCCACCTATCCATAAGACTAGGCTTTTTCTTGTTCCTTTAGTTACAGGAGTTATTCTATGCATTGTAAAACTAGGGAAAAAAGTTGATACTCCTTTACCTCTAGGCATAATATGATAGCCACTACCTGACCATAATTCTAAGTCTCCCCCTTCGTATTCATCGGAATCTGAAAGTTGAATTGTTACTGAAACTTTTCTATGGGATATATTTTGAGGTCCTATATCAACATGCCAATCATAATGACCTCCTCCTTCATAGTACTCTGTATATTGGATTGAAT
>Ga0181409_1000972_pt1 | contig 11122 bp, 21 predicted proteins | sample 32SPOviralmetaG_FD_130138 | JGI IMG/M metagenome (GOLD analysis project Ga0181409, IMG submission 130138) | Marine viral communities from the oligotrophic San Pedro Time Series (SPOT) site, San Pedro Channel, CA, USA - 32 SPOT_SRF_2012-05-30 | ecosystem: Environmental > Aquatic > Marine > Strait... | reverse complement strand
GTATTCCACATCCAGCGAAAACCTTCAGGCGTTGACACTGCTGCAAACTGTCTAACGTTGCCTGATCGCAAACGGCCTAAAATCTTCGGAAATGCGCGTGAACATACGCTGGGATTGACAGTGTCGATTTCGTCGGCAAGGACAAATGAAAGGTTTAGACCGATGATTCGAGACCAGTTCTCGAAACTGCGGCACAGGATCTTTGTGTCTCCACCAGGCAGATGCAACACGTATTCCGGCAGAGGAGACGCACGAAAGGTGTACGGAATCTCGTACTGCTCTAAAAACTGCTCAAAATCGTTCTGCCAGATATCGCGTATTAATGGGCCAGTCGGTTCCATGACACAGCCAATAAACCCTTGATTTGCAGCTGCTAGATGCAAGGTCTTTGCCGCTAACGCTCTAGTCTTCCCTGCTCCGTAGCCAGCAGAAAGACCGATTATTTCTGTCGTTTCGTCAGACACGAAATCGAGCTGACCAGGATGTAGATCGTCTTGCACGCGGGTAAGAACACGCTGCAGATCTATCTGTTCGTTGTTTTCACCGATGCGCTGCAAAATATTGCCAGTTGGAATCGCAGACAAGATTCCCATCAGTCGTAGATCTTGGCGAGCTTGGCGGCAGTGTTAATACACCCAAGAGCAGCTTGTAAGTTTGACTGCTCCATGGCTTTCTTCTGAATCACAGAAAGCTGAGACAGCAGCAAAGCGGTAAAAGCTTGCCGATCAAGGCTGTAGTCCTCCTCAAGCTCTTTACGCGCTTCAGCGATCATCTCGTCGACTCTGCGCTTACCAAGCCCCCATTCCTGAGCGCCATATTGAACTAAGTCTTGACGCGTAGCGCCGTTTGCCATCATCCGAGTAATTCTGGCAACACGGAACTTTTTCTCTACTTGCGTACAACGTTTGTTGGCCATGACTTCATCCTAAAGAAGCGAAAGAATCAAGTGCATACCAAACGTGGCTGTTTCGGTAACCGCCTTGGTGCGTAGGCACGATTGGCGTTACGCCATGTCGATTGCGGTATGCGGGGTAAACAAGCATTGAACCGTCGACTTGATCGAAGGTTGCTCCAAACTCAGGAACATGCAAGTTACCGCCAGTGCTGTTGCGGCGCTTAGTAATGATGATGTTGACAGCTCCTTTGACGTTGGCGTGATCTTGGTGCACAGCTGCTGCAATATTGCAGTTGCTGATGGTCGAGGTGAAGTGATTGCTGAAAGACCACTTTTCTGGCACGCGAGTCTTGATGGACTTGAGATGACCTTCGACTACTTGCGGTGCATTTGTTCGTAATACCTCAAAGGCTTTAAGGCCAGCGGCGCTCATCGCTCGACAGAACGTCTTAGCGCTAGTTACGCCATGAACCGATGAGCGCGACGGATATGGACGTCGCATATGCGGTTTAGGCGGGCAAGAACCAAGGATCGCGCTGTATTGCTTGACCTCTGCTGACTGGTCATGAAGACCAGAAGAACGACGCATGTCAGATTTAGGCACGCGTTTAGTACGCAGCTCTGTGTCTGCGATGTTCATAAGGTTCAACAGATCTTTAGGCAGTTCTGTAAGGAACAGGCCCACTTGCGTGCCATCACGATCAGCCAGGATGCAGGTGTCATGCACGTTCGGCTCTATATGCGGAACAGCATCACCGATTTTGAGACCGCTGTCGTTTGGCGTAAGCGTGACGATCGGCAGTGTCATTTGCTGAAGCAGAAAACATTGGTGCAGGCAGGGAACCAGCTCTGCTGCCAAACCGTTTCACGATGGTCGTTGTAACAGATGCTATTCCAAGCAGCTTCGACGCGATAGTCACGCTTCTGCTTATCAATGACAGACCAGAGACGCGTCAGCGATGAGTCGATATCAAATGACCATTCGTAGACGAGTTTTTCAAAGGTCGCAACTGTGTTTTCGAGAATAGGCATTTCAGCGCCTTCAATGTCCATTTTGCAAGCGTCAAAGTTCTTGGCCTCTTCGTCGAAATTCAGGCAAGGGACTTTGATGCCCTTGTCGTTCCACTTGCGGACGATCGAGTTACGCCACACCTGACTGTTGTTGCCGATGTAAAGAGTGACGTTCTTGCGGTCGTCGTGAACAAGTGCAGCCTGTTTAACGGTTGCTTTAAATCGGTTTAAGCGCAGATTGCGCTTAATCATGTCGACGTTGAATGGATCAGGCTCATAGACCGTGACGTCTGCACCGAGTTTGCATGCGAGCAGAGTAAACGCGCCGACATTGCCGCCACAATCCATCCACTTTTCATTAGCACCAATTTTTAAACCACGTTTCAGGTAGGTTTTACGGCCAATGACTTCTTCAAAAGTCTTGAGGTCGCTGAAACCAGGTCGATGGTAGAAGCGGATGCCGCTGATCGTTCCTTGGACAAGCTTCATGCTGCGAGAGCCTCAATCAGTTTCATCCCGACGTAGTCGCCGCGTTTACGAGCAGCGTCGACAAGTGCCTTGGCCTCTTCATAGTCCTCAGGGCGAAACTCAATTTGAATTGCCTTCATGACGCCATCAGCAAGATCGTTTGTAGGATCGTCTAAGTCGTCTAACGCGGAATAGTCAGGTTCTTCTGCAAAAGACGGAATATCGTCACCCCAACCGAGAAGAGTCAGGTCGAAGCCAAGATCGCCGAGTGCTTCAATCTCTTTCTGCAGAACGTCGTCATCCCAACTGCTGTTAAGAGCTAGCTGATTATCTGCAATGACGTAAGCACGTCGTTGCTGTTCATTGAGATGTCCCAACGTAATGGTCGGGACTGTTTTTAGCCCCATGACACCAGCAGCCATGAGACGACCATGACCAGCGATTACGTTGAGATCGTCATCGATCAATACAGGATTTGTAAACCCAAACTCTTTAATCGAGCGAGTTAGGCGATCAATTTGAGATTCGGAGTGTTGGCGAGGGTTGTTTTCGTATGGGATTAGTGAGTCTGGATCACGCTGGACGACTTTTTCTGCAGCAATCATTTAGACCAATTATCTGGATTTAGTTTCCAGAATAACCGCAGTTGTCTGAGTTTAGGTTTTATGAGAAGGTGGGAGTTTACTGTTGCAGATATATCACCGATCGAGATCTGAACAGAGCCGTTGCCCAGGGCGCGGATCCTTGGATTTGGCATACAAGGCTCTGAGGCGTCGCTCATAGTCTTCAAAAGCTTTGAGGTTGTTCAGATGTTGTTGCTTAGCGTAGTGACTGTCCATTGATGTAAAGGTTGTTATCGGGGTATGGATCACGACTACTACGTGCCCTGCTTTCCCCGCGTAGCTCAGCAGGTGTTGTATAGCTTTCAGCCTGCATGGGGAATACAGGCATCAGGCTCCCCGACAAGGTTTACGTTACCTCTTCAACTGTGTAAGTGAACCCAGCTTCAGTAGCAATATTTTTCAAGGTTTGCAGCTCGAATTCGTCGTAAGCAGGATCAGCCCACTGCAGTTCTTGACCTAAAAATGCTTGCAACTCCCATTTAGGGCCAAAATCTTTGTCAAGACTCAAGAGGCTGTTGCGCTCTTCGAGCTTATCTAGATGACGCTCGAAAGACTCGAACCAGTTAAGGCGCATGTTGTGATAATCCATAGTCATGCCCACTGCTTGAGGTTGACTACATGAACGCCGTAGCCACCGACTTGATTCGCTGCTGCGATGCCCATACGGAAAGCGGCTTCGCAAACAGGGCCATCGAGATGTTCCCAGACGGCGAACTGACGCTTTGCGGTCTTGCCGTTGACGCTAGTGAACTGAACTGTTGCTGTGAACTTCATTGTTCTGTGTGTAGTGCGGTCTCCCGCTTGAACGTGATTATGGGGGTATGGCATGCCATATGTCAACCCCCAAGTTGAAATCAGTCCCAGCTGTTGTAGTACTGAGGCTTGCCATCCCAAATACGGAAATATTTGATGGTGTCGGAAACATACTGCTTGCCTTCAGACACTTGAATTTTCTTGCGGAAAACTTTGTCGTCAGAGGCTTGCCAAGACGAATCAGGCACTGCACGACCTTCGCCACGACCATCGTCACCAGTAACAACGCAGTTGATTTGTCGAAGCCAGACACTGGCCTCAGTAATGCGTGTGACGACGTAATACTGAACCAGCGTCATGTCGTAGCCGTAACTAGAACAGACGATCTGGCCCAGCTCAAAACGATCAGTTTGCAGAAGGGTGGAAGCAGTCATGAAGTAGTGCCGTCTCCGGCTGAACTGAGCTCATTATGATATGTATGGCATGCCATAGTCAAGTATCAAAAGTTACATCGCGTCTAGTTTTCTGATAACAGCAGCCACCATCCCTACTAACTCCGTCCTTGGGATACCGCTGTAACGACGAGCAATGTCTTCAACGCAGTCGCCTAAGACAAACCGACCAGAAGGCACGCCATTAGGTACTGATGGTTTTTCAATGTGACGCACAGCAGCTTCAGCGATCAAGACACTTCGTGTTTTGCCGAGACGCTTAGCCTCGTAATCAAATAACTTTTTTTGCTCAGGAGTGACATAAAGATTGACCCGAACCTTGTTTAGTGCAGAGTTGTTCATTAGAAGCGACGTTTCTTTTGAGTAGAGGTGAACGGTGAGCTTTGGCACGGTCTTATGTCGACCGACCAACGCAGGTTTTTGATTCGATAATTCGGCTGACCAAGTTTGGCGATCGTTATAGCGTCAGGATTTGAACCATCAGCAACAACCCAGCCGTTAAGCCACTCTCCGTTTTGCAAACGCTCAACAGAGAGGTTGGCCTCTATAGACGTTTTTATTGGGGTGCCCCCAAGGAGTGGTTCTTTATGAGAGAAATGAGTTTTATTGTTTATTTCATGTGCGCGCGAGGCTTCAGGCTCAATAAAAGTCATTTCCTTCATTAAACGCATTTCATCAGGGGGAGTGTCCTCAAAGTTTTTATTCGGGCGAAACAACACAGCCGGACGACCAGCTTTTAAGCTCGGCACGACACCATCGCGTTTGAGAAGACCGCGATTTGCCAGCTGATTCAAGTAACGCAAAGATTGCTGGTTAGTCATCCGACACTGAGCAGAAATTTCGGTAGCGGTCGTATGAACCTCGTTTTCCCACAAAGCGCAGGCATGGTCATAGACGCTTGCGATCTGACCAACAAGGCTGTCCTCTGCCTCTGAGTGGGCTTCTGCTGCCATTGCAGCGTCACCAGAGCCATGACTACGCCAGCCCTCGTCAGTTAGCTCGATCACAATCGACTGAGCTTGTCCACGTCCCATCGGCTTAACAGCTATCCGATGATCGGTTTGTACTTGGCCTTCTTCAGGAACTCGCAGCCAATTCAGCAAGACTGACCAGCTAACAGCAGCAGACAGGCTGTTGTTACCACGCGATGCAGTGATTGCATTGCCGCCACTGACGCTTTTGTTCGTGTGATGCACAAGCACAGTCGTTGAATTAGTGCCGGCTATTGCCTGCTCAAGTTGACGTGCTGGCCCGTCAAACTCACTACTAGATTCTTCAATCCCTAGTAAACCGATACAAGCGTGATAGGTATCGATCAAAAGCAGTGAGCCAGGGTTCGCATCTACCTGCGTTCTTATCGCTTCAATGCCTTCATTTGTGAGCTGCACTCGGTCTTCAAGTGTCCAAAGGATTACGCGATCATGCAATAAATGTTTTTTCTCGCCATTTTCGTCGAATGATTCTTGGCCTAATCCTTCACGCTTAAATAACGTCCACCAGTCAGATTCGTTTTGATCAGTACCAACGATGATAAACTTATTTATGTGCTGACTGATTTTCACGCCTAGAAAACAAGGCTCTTGACGTATAGATGCAGCAGCCAAAGCGACCATTAAGGCAGATTTGCCGACTTTTGGTGGAGCAACAAGCAGATTCTGTCGTCCACTCATGATTACGCCATCCCATAAAAATGGCTGTGGTACAACGTTGAGATTGTCACCTCCTTTTTTAGGTATGGGTATTGCAGAATCTTGCCCTAACGCCTTAGCGAGATAGCCACTTGCTTCTGCCTTTGTAAGATTGAACCCTATATCACATGCTTGTTCACGAAACAGCAATAACCGGTCAGCTAGATCGGTCGTATGACCAACGACGCGAACGGCGATTTCTTTGAGGGCTTCTAGACGTTCCGATGTGTCTTGCAGAGCCGGATCGATCCGACTGTTGTTTGAGTCGTTCGCTGTAGTGTCCACACTTGGCCTTAGTTGGTGAGTAGAGGTCAGATTGGTTGTAAATGCCTAGCCGCTCAAGCTCGCGAAACGCTGCTAGCTCTGTGCTGGGTTTGTAGGGATGTTTTTCATCGTGCTGGTCAAGCGCCACGTCTGAACGCTTTTTCTGCATGACGCTGTATGTGCCATGCATCGCAATCTCATCATCAAACTCGGTCGGCAGCGAAAACGGCACCCACTTAAGGAGAGCATAGGCCCGCATCTCTTGATCAGGATCAATCACTCAACCTGTCTGGTTGAGAAGGCAAATATTGCTGCAGCAGCAAATTTACGTACGCGGAATCTGAAGGAACACCAATCGGTCTTTTGCTGCGAAGAAGTCTTTTCACACGAGGATCGAGCAAGACGTAGTTAGTGTCTTGATCGTGTTGAGGGTGCATTCAAAAGTTGCGACGACCGAGATGATGACGCATACTCACCCCACAAGCAAGGTCAAATGCTGAAACCGATCGAACATCTGAAGTTTTACGAGCAGTGGCATCGCTATAGGTTCAAAGACAGCTGGCTAGCAAGATCTGTTACGCAGATATTGAGTTTTGATCTAACTGAAGAAGCGAAGCACTGGATCAATGTCACAAAAGATGGCCCCGATGGCTGGAAGCTACGCGGCGAGACTGTACACAACATTCTAGAGAACAAGCTACGCGGTAGAGATCAAGAAATTGAAGATCGGTGGCGTAGCTGGACAGATCCTTTATTCGACTGTGATGTATTCCGAGGTGCCGAAGTAATGGCAACTGAGTACAGGTTGTGCGAGCCGACAAAGTCTATGGGAGGTTCTTTCGATTTCCTGCTATACAAACCAGGTGGTGAAATAATTATTGGGGATTTGAAAACAAGTAGCAAGAGTGGTTTCAAGCGGCGCAAGGCAGCAACTGCACAACTCGGTGCGTATACAGCAATGATGCAAAAAAGGCATCCGAGCGTTGTGATCGACACTTGTGCAACTGTCGTGTCTGGTCCAGGCGAATGCCGTGTGATTTCAGAAGATCCAGCTAAGTGCATTGAGACTTGGCTGGATAAGCAAGATGAGTACGAGTGCCAGAAGAAACGACGCTGGTGATTGCGCGTCTTTGGGTGGCATGCCATAATAGCGCTGGCGAGAGCCACCACTACGCATCAATCACATGGACAAAAGACAGGGCTTGCTAGCTCGTATTAGCAAAGATGATCCGCGCTACGATGTCGTTAAACAAGGGACACACATCGTCGAATGTTGTGAGTTCGTATCTCGAAGCGAAAATGACAAGCCGTATTGCAAAGCGTACTTCGATAACGGGGTAATCGCTACTGTCCTTGGATCCTCAAATCCATCACCTGACGACTGGTTCAAGCAACTCGCAGACCGTTTCGCCGGCACAGATCAGACCGCACGCCTTACAATTGAGATTGAAAATCTCAGCAAAAAAGACATCTACGATGGGTTTGGAGTAATAGCAGTTCCAATTAGTGGTACTGACCAGTATAAGCAAAAATACTATGCATACGAAGTAAGCACAAATAAGCTCGATGCCATCGCTGATGAGATCGAAGATTACTTGGATAAGCCTGAGAACGCTGGCAAGGGCGATCAACGTCCTCGCGGGCAAAAAGACGAAGATCTAATGACCATCCTTCGCATAGCGGCCAAGCGCAATGGCTATGTCGATGAGACGCTATCGAAGTCTTACAGCAGATTTACGAACGACGTTTTGTGGGCTGCTATTGAGCAGGGTTTGCCGTTTCGTGTGCGGCATGCCATAATAGACAATAAGAGCGGAGACGCTCACTACACAAACAAGCAATGAGCATTAATCTGATCAGCTTCTCTGAACAAGAGATCGAGGTCATGGCAGAGCTAGTTGCTGATGCTGCTGCCTATTTGCCAGACCCTGAAGACCAGCCTGAACCTGGTAGTTTTGCCGATATCGTCATCAAGCTCAATCAAAAGATGCAGCAAAAAGAACAGCTTTGCTGCGAGCGCAACTATTGCGACGCTAATTCATGAATTTCGACAAAGATCGCCACGACTATGTAGAGCAATCGACAGAAGTCGTCGAAGCCCTTGCGGTACACCGCAAGCGTTATCAAGACATTCAAAAGGCTGATCGAAATGTGATCTCCGAAGCTCGCAAAGTTGCAGCATTAATAGCTGCTTTCGATGCGTCTTGGGACAAATGCGCTGAGTTATCAGAAGAAGTTTCTGAAAGCGACGATGCAACGCTTAAGCGATTTACTAATGAAGACTCTGAGACATGGTTCTGGCGCATGAATATGGCGCAAGAGTGCGTACAAGAAGCGATTGCTGAGCAGTGTGATCGGGTTGTATCTGCTCAATGCGGCTACAAACAACTTCAAAAGAACCATCAAGCGTGCATTGATCTACAGCTTGCCCGTGATCTTGTTGGCAAGCGTTACGACGAGATCAAAAAGCAAGCTGCAAAACCTAAGCGCGGTCGTCCCGCCAAAAACTAATGACTCAAATGAATTACCAATCCAAAAAACTGCGCTCTGGTTTTTACGAACCAAAAAGTGTGCGCAAACGTGAATCTATCGTGATCGCTGTCTTTTGTGTCTTGTTCAGTGCTACTGCTTGGTATTGCCTCACCACGACACTAGATGACATGACGAAGCGAGACTGCTTAGCTGGCGTGCAGAAAGCATGCACAGCTCTTGAGCAATAGTTTCACGTTCACTGTTTACGGCAAACCTGCCCCCCAAGGCAGCAAACGCCATCTAGGTAAAGGGGTAATGGTCGAATCGTCAAACCGGTTAAAGCCGTGGCGACAAGACATTAGACACGCTGCAGAAAGGTTGCTTCCTAAGCGATGGCATGCCATAATGCCTATGCGGATCAAGGTCTCGTTCCTTTTCGCTAGGCCGCAGAGTCATTACCGCACGAACGGCCAACTGAAGCCTTCTGCTCCGCAGTATTGCACTGCTCGCATTGGCGATCTTGACAAGCTCGTTCGCGCTTTGTGTGATGCCCTTCAAGGGCTCTGTTACCTAGATGACGCTCAGATCATCGAAATCAACGCAAACCGACGTTATGCCTCCATTGACGAACGACCCAGCGCCATCGTTACTATCCAATCTCTCGATGCCGAATCTCGGTGACGTCATCACTCCAGATGATGTCAGCCAGAAAGGCACCGGCAAATACACAGCTGACTATGTCAACTGGTGCCGTGTAGCTCACCTGCTACAAGACAACGCGCCTGGCTGGCAATTTCACCTAGCTCACTATGTAGACAGCAGCCACGTTTGGAAGGCTCCAAACGGCACTGGATACGTTGTTGGCTACTTCACAGGCCCAAACGGTGAGCGCACGCCTGATTTTCCTCAGGCCGTTATGGACAACAGAAACAGTCCTGTTGCTTACGAAAAGGTCACTGCCCGTGATCTGACAGACACACATAGAAGAGCTTTAGCTGCTTGCGCTGCATTCACGTTTGGTCTCGCGTGGCAGCTTTGGGCTCGTGAAGAGATTGAAAACCCGATGCGAAACGTCGAATCGACTAAATCTGCTCCTGTGGAAAAACCACAAGATGTAGACGACGGCGATGTACCGCTCAAAGACGACGACAAAGAAATGCTGCTTGATTTGCTCGACGAGCTAAGCGACGAAAAACTTAAACAGTTCTGCAAAGCTTTTGACGGTAAATTTGTAGGGCAAGGCTCAGTCTCGGACCGCATTCAAACTATGAACCATCAAAAGTTCATCAACGACTGGCACAGCAAACAAAAACTTACCAAAAAAGATTTGAATGGATGACCAAGAACTGAAGGAGTACCGCAAACGTGCTGACGCTAAACGTCGACCCAATCAGTTCCAAGTACGACTAGACGACGATCTAGCCGGACAGCTTGAACACTTTATGCAACGCCAAGGCCATAACCAAAACCAGGCATTGCGCATAATCATCTCTCATTTTTTCCGAGGTTCTAAACGTGCTTAGTCTCACCGCATACGGCAATGTCGGCAGCGACCCTGAACAACGTGAAGTTAACAGCACCACTGTCACAAACTTCTCTCTTGCTGTTAATCGCAAAGCGAAAGACGAAGAGTCGACGACTTGGGTTAACTGCTCTGTTTGGGGTAACCGTGGCGATGTCGTCATGGAATACGTTAAGAAAGGCATGCGCCTTGCCGTTACTGGCCAAGCTCATCACCGCGAGTTTGAACGTAAAGACGGCAGCACTGGCATCAGCCTTGAGCTGAACGTCAACGACTTCAGCTTGCCGCCTAAGAAAGAAGCAGAAGAGTCTGCATCTGCTAAGAAGCGGTCACGCTTCTAGTCTTTGAGGCATCAGCTAGACCTGGTTTCCAAGCTGTTAAATCAGCCGCTGTTCTGCCAGAGCGTCGGCCGTATAAGTCCCCTTCTATGACACAACTCACGATTCAAGAGATGACGCATTGCGGCACAAAGCAGTGGTGCGTCGTGGATTACGCCGGAATGAAGCGATGCTATGACCAAGAGTGGCAAGCACAGTGGCATTACTGTTACTACCTGCGTCTTAAAAAATGCGGACTAGAACCGGCTCGCGCACCTGACGTCCCTCACTGCCGATCCGCTGCGACAGACTCTGTACACCGCTAGAAAAGAGCTTTTGAATTCTAGTTGTCCAGAGTCAAGCTTGGTTCAATTGACGCAATATGGTTGACCGCTTGTCGCAGCATTTTTGCAAGGTGCCAATTCTGCTGAATCATGGCAACACAATGCTCAACTAATATTTCTTTATTGCTACAGCTTTTGATTTCACGAACGGTTTTTTCAAGCTGTAGCTCTTCTTCAAGCGTTTGTTCAATGATCATCCAGTCCATGGGAACGCTCCAGTGACTTTAGGTAAAGGCGCTCAGAAGCGTATGGCTCCCTTGCACGCATGATGTCACCGGCAAGAGGCACTAGCCACTCATCAACCCGTACACAG
>Ga0181409_1000959_pt1 | contig 11193 bp, 15 predicted proteins | sample 32SPOviralmetaG_FD_130138 | JGI IMG/M metagenome (GOLD analysis project Ga0181409, IMG submission 130138) | Marine viral communities from the oligotrophic San Pedro Time Series (SPOT) site, San Pedro Channel, CA, USA - 32 SPOT_SRF_2012-05-30 | ecosystem: Environmental > Aquatic > Marine > Strait... | reverse complement strand
TAATGATACTGTTGCAAGAAAAGTAGCAGAACAAATGTCAAAAATGAATACTCCTAAACCAGCAGTTGTAAAACAACAAGTGCAATTCCAAACACCAAAACCAGCACCTGTACCAGTTAAAAAACCATCTAAATTTGCAGGGGGAATTAAACCGATTTGGGCAGTTGGGATGGATATATAATTTATTCTTCATTAAATTTTTTTAAAATATAGTCTATAAGTTGGGGAGGGACTTGATAAGATGTTTCTTTACTTACTCTTTGCACTCCACCTCTAACACGATTATGATGGCTACCTTGTATTGATTCGTGATGACAATTATTAACTACATTTTTTCTTTTATAAAAACATTTTTCTAAATTTAATTGTTTATTACTAAATATATCCGTATTTTTCATATATGGAAATCCATATTTACAATAAGAACATTCATTTATTATAGGTTTAAAATCAATCATATATTTACTATATCTCATTAATGCCCTTGGATTTTCTATTAAATATAATGAAGGTTTAAAATACTCTATAATCTCTAAAACTTTTTTTAAATATAAATCTCCTTTTTTTGCAATATCTGTTTTTGGGGTCATATCTACTTTTAATCTATGTTTACCGCCTCCCATAGTAGAAAATGACTGACAAGGAGGAGAAGCCCATATTATTTTAAAATATCCACTTGGAAATTGTTTATAATCCCATTCTAATAAATCACAACAAAACGATGGATTAAACTTTTCTAATAAATCTAACGTATAAGTATTATAGCCATATTTAATCGCTATTTTACTAAAACTTTTAGTTCCACTGCATAACTCTAAACTATTCATTTATATATGTATATGACATATATTTATACACAAATAATAACAATTATCAAAGTAATTAAAAATAAATACATTTTGTTTTTAATTTTTTCATCATTTTTTTTATTTTTTTTTTTATAATTTAATGGGGCTAACTTATTACGAGCCATTTTACTATAAATATTTATAATATTTTTTTTCCTCTACAATCATTTTTATTATTCTTGCAAATACATATATTCTCAAAATTACTATCTTGATAAATAGTTTCATTAGAGAAATTCACAATAAATGTACTAAATTTTTTATCTGTTACATTTTTAAATAATTGCATAAATTGTTTTTTTGAATCCATAAAGTTAATATCAGCCTCTATTAATTCAATTTGTTTATTAGAACATTTATTGAGGATCATGCCTGAGCAGTTCTCTCTGGCTGTTGTGTTTAATTGACTGTATTTTTGAGCTGTAACTAATGTACTAATGAGATATTTTCTCCCATTACACATTAGTCTATCAAGTGCCGACTCTTTTTTACTTGTTTTCATTTTATTTGTATATGATAGGTCATCAAACAGAATCAATTTTTGAGATGGTCGCTCTTTCATTGCAATTGATTCATTGTAATCTTCAACTAACATATCATAAACAACATTTATTTCATCATCATTATATCTATCAAAAAGGTTTTCTTCTGGAATATCTAATTCTTTTATTATAGTTTCTATTTTCTTATCGCCTTTTAATGATCCAGAAAAAATATATATATCCTCGGCTTTGAAATCATCACGATACATATCTTTTCTTAGTAATAAATTACCTAAAAATGAACTTTTTCCATTTCCAGATTTTCCAATTAATAAAAGCCTCATAGGTAAATCAAATAATTTATTTTTTTTAATTGTATAACTATCTGTATTATCTTTCATTTTATAAATTTTCATATTATATATTATAATATATTAGAAAAATATTTTAATTAAATTATATTTTATTTCTATTTAATAGTAATATAAATGGAAGATATAAATTCATATAATTCAGCTATAAGTAGTGCAAATTTATTAAGAAATGCTAATTTTGGCACTCTTTCAGAACAAAGTGATAGACTTGTATCACAGGAAGAAGAAACAAGGTCTAAAATAGAAGGGGCAACTTTACCTTTTGAAGTCCCAGCTTTGGATGCTACATTAGGACCACTTGCAAAAAAAGCACTTGTTAAAGCGGGTTTAAGAAGTGAAGATGCAGATTCGGATGAGGGAATTATCAAATCTATTGGTAAGAAAGGATTAAAAAAAATTTTAGAAAAATTAAAAGGAGACACACCAGATACTCCACCAGCAACAGCTCCACCAGCAACAGCACCAACAACTGCACCAACAACTGCACCAACAACTGCACCAGCAACTGCACCAGCAGGTGAAAGCGACGCAGTAAAACAATTAAGAACATTACAACAAGATGCGGAAGATTTACGTGATAAAACAGCGGGAGAATTACAAGATGCAAAAGATAGTGTTCCTTTACGAGAACAAGATTTACAGGACGCTCAAAATTTAGTTGATGCAAATAGTGAAAGGGCATTAGCGGAGGCAGGATCACCTATAAAATTAAGCCAACAGACATCAGATGCAAGTGATAGAGCAGATTTAAATCAAGCAAGAAATGATTTGGATGATGCAAAACAAGCAGTTATTGATAAAACTAATGATTTAGACACACATACTAATCTTGCTAATCAAGCAAAAGCTGATGTTGAAAATGCAACTAAAACAGCAGGTGAAGATGAAGCAGAGGCTGGCGGTGAGAAGCTCGCATCAAGTGGTGCTAAAAGTTTAGCTCAAAGATTAGCAGAAAAAGCGGGATTAGCAGAGGCAGATGGGGGAGGTCCGGAGGATGTTGGAGCTGATATTGTGGCGGGTGCATTAGCCATTGGTTCATTATTTGCATCTATTTTTGGAAAGAAAATTAAAAGACCAGATCCTGAGGATGGATTAGCACAATATCAAATGCATGTTAGTCAAGGTTTTGGCTTATCTGGAAATTGAAATTATATTTCATTAATACAAACTTTGTTTGTGAAATTAAGATGTTTTTTTGTTTTATAATGTCTATGTATATGATTTTTAGTTAATGTAGATCCACATTCACAAGTAACCATAGTTGATGATTTTTTTAATAGTATTTCATCTCTATTATCATAATATCTAATTAATCTTTTTTGTTTTAATGATTCATAATTATCATTATAATATTCTTTTTGTGTTCTGTTAGGAATATATTTATTTAATAAATTATCATTATTTTTTATAAATTGTTTTTCAATTTCATGTAAATCTTTTTTATCATTTACTAAAACTTTTAATAATATATCAAATTGAAAATTATTAATAGTCCCGTTATTTCTAATAAAATCATACAAATTATTTTGTTCATGAAATATATTTTCACTGCTGTATCTATGTTGTCTAATTCTTCTTTTAAAATTATTTGTTGACCCAATATAACAATCTTTTATTTTTGGATCTTTGCAACTTATTTTGTATATATAACTATACATCTATATATATTATATAGAAAATAAATATAAATTAAACTAAATGTTTTTTTCTACATATAATATATATTATGAAATATTGTAATAATTGCAGAATGATTACGGGATATTTTAGTGGCGATAGATGTGAATATTGTAGGGATATTAAAAGATGTTAAAAAATGATACTATTTAAATATATAATTTATATATATTAATAAAATGAATAATAAAGAATCTAATTATTTAAAAAATCAAATAAATATTAAAGATAAGCGAATTAAAAAAACTAAATGTTATAGATGCAGAAGTGGGGTTTTAATAAATGATTATATTAAACATATTGAATCACTTAAATGTCAAGAAAAATCTTGGGATTTATGGGTAGCATCGGATAATATGGAGGGGCATAATGGAAGCAATTATGGTATCTGTATAGATGATGATTAAATTATTCAAAGAATTATACTCCTACTTTTAACTTTTTTCACATTGATACGTTTTTAAAAATATATTTTTTGATTTTTTTTTTTCAAATTTCAAATCATACTAACTTAAAAAATCTTATAAGTAGGATCATTTTTAATCATTATTATTACTCTTTAACAAAAGTAATAATAATTAGATGATTCTAAATATATATATATATATAAATCCCGCAAATATCTATTCAAATTCATCCTCATCATATTCTAATATATCTTCTTCCAGATTCATATGTTTCAAATGCTCTTTTATTTTATCTTTATTAAATATATAATAATCATGATATTCTTTATTAATATAAATTTTTTTCTTATTTATTCCAATATCCGCTAATAAAGCCTTTATTGTTTTAAAATTAGTTTTTATAAAATCTAAATCTTGCGATAATAAATAATCTTTATAATTTTGATAAAAATCATTTGATTTAATTAATATATTACCAGTTTTTTTATGTGTTTTATATTCTTCCTCATCATAATATTCATCAATATTATTTCTAATAAATAATTCATTCAAATAATTATAAATAGGATTAGTGCAATTTTCTTGTAATTCTTTATATGCATCAGTTAATGGTCTATCATTTCTCAAATCTAATTTAATTTTATAATTTTTGAAATATTCATATAATGTTTTAATATCATCATCATTATTTTTAAGATCTACTAATTGCTTAAAATAATCTTTATCAGGCTTTTGAAAGTGTGCTTTAAATACAACAAATCGTCTATCATCATGCGGAATCTCTAATGGTGATATATTATTACTCATAATAAATATTCTCAAATAATTATTTTGTTTATATTGTTTAATATTCTTTTCATTAATATTTGTAAATTCCTCAGTAATTAAATTTTTAATTTTTTCTTTTTGACTGTATCCGTCTTTACCTTCTAATTCATTTAATTGTAAAATAATTTTATCTTTTATACTTGGATTAAAACCTCCAAAAATTTCTTCTAAATTTGCTGTTCTATATACATATTTATTACCGATAAATCTACTAATAATATCTAATAATAAATCTTTACCAAATCCTTGTTTTGATTTAAACATAATTGCAACACTTGGTAATTTATCAGGATTTTGAATTATATCTGAAATATAATTAATTAAATATTCAACACTATCTTTATTATGATTTGTTAATAATGATAAATGTTTATAAAATAATTCTATTGCTTTTTCATTATACTTATAATCATTTATGAATTCTCCTTCAAATCCTTGAAATGTATTGAAATAATCAACATTTATTTCATCATTTAATTTAGGTATAAAATTAATATTCTTATAACTTCTAATATTACTATCCCTTATCCATTCCTCAAAAAGATCTTTATCTTTATATTTTATACCATTTTCAGTTTCAACTATTTCTTGATAAACATATTTATTTTTTTTAACTAAATCTTTATATTCAGTTTTATTATATAAGCCGTATTCTAAATATTTTCCTTTTTTATATGTTCTACCATACATCAATGGATGTTCTATCATAAAATGATCTTTTTCAAATATTTTTCTAATTATTTCATATCCTGAAATATCAAAATTTTCATTACTTATAATATGAGAATCTAAAACTGATAAATAATCTTCATCAAATTCTTTAACTTTGAAAGATAAATCATATCCACATTTATCAAATATATATTTATTTAATCCATTTATTAATTTTACATCAAATAATTTTTTTTCTATCATTATTCCATCAGCACACAATACAACATTATTATTTAATATATAACCTTTATCTTTTGAATAATTATACATTTCCATTAAAATATTACATTCAATTTCCTGCAAAAAATAAGATACAGTTGAACCAAGTGCATTAAAATATTCATCTTTTTTATTTTTTTCTGCTAATAAATATAAATTTTTATTATTATCTACTATTTTTTGACCTATTTTTTTTAATTCATTGTAAAAATTTTGGAGTTCTGTTGTTATTTTTACATTTAATAATTTATTATCTTTACTCCATTTATTAAAAGATCCAAAATATAATAATCTAATAAATAAATTTTTTGCTTTTTCTTTATTAACTTTATAATTATCCATTACATGATTTAACATAACATCTCTATTTTTTACATAATGTTCTAAATTTGGGGTTGGATAATGATTTTTTTTACATAATTGTAATAATAATTCATGATGACAACATACAATATCAACATCTACGTATTTATTCTTTGCTAATGTGTGTCTAATTTCTCGTCTTATATTATGTAAGCCTAAACTCCGAACAGGTAATACTCGCCCTATATTATTTAATGATTTTGATTTTTTATAAGTTACTTTAACTTTTTTAAGGTCTTTATTATAGTTCTTTCGGTACGATAATAATTGTGTTTTTTCATTGTCATATATTTTTGTTCTCATTTTATCAGAAAACGTTTTTGATAATAAATCAGAGTTTAAAAGTTTATCTAAAATTTTAATATCAATATCTTCGTAACATACTATATTATTAAAATTGGTTGTTTTAATTTGCAATTTAAAATTATTTGAAATCATTTTATATATATATATATATAAAATAATTTTTCTTTAAATGAAAAATAGATGTTTAAAAAAAACTATATATTTTTTATTTAGAAATTATAGATTTTAATTCCTGAATTTCTTTTTTTAATTTATGTGTTTTACTTCTATTGTGGTTTTGCCATGAAAAGGTTTTAATATATTTATCACAAAGTTCACAATGTTTTGTTTTATTTCCATATTTTGATTGATACTTTTTCCGCCTTGCAATAAAATCTTTATCTAATTGTACTTTTTCAGTAATAATAATTTCATTATTTTCTATTTGTTTTTCTAACATACTATATATAATATTATAGATGTTTTTTTAAATGTTTTTTTAAATGTTTTTAATTTTAATTTCTTTCTTTTGCCATGTGTTGCTCACGAAGAGAACCTTTAATTTGTTTTTGTTCGTTGCTATCTTCTATTTGAGGCGGTATTTTAGGAGCCTTGATTATTTCAATAAAAACTGTATTATCAGGTCCTAATCCAGTTGCAAGATTTTTAGTTGAATCCAATATCCTAATACCAAAACTTTGGAGCATTTGAGGTTCTCCTGAATGCTGGTAAATAAAACTATCCGCACTATTTGTACTTGTAAAATTTGAACTATTAAAATATGTATTAGCAATACCTGCAACATTTTTCATATTTCCAAAATCAGAGGTTAAAAGATTATTTTTAAATTTACTTTCAATTTCTATTAAATAATAAGCATTTTCATTAATATTGTTTAAAATTACATTTCGTGCATATATACTATTGATTCCTGCAATTTCAATTTGAGTACCGACAACAGGAGGTATTACTTCTTTAAAATTAGAATTTTTACTTATACCCATATCATTAATCATAAATGGTGCCGTAATATTTCTACCCTCTTCATAATTAATATATGGGAGCAGTGTTAATTCATTAACTGTTAAATATTCGTTTGCATTTCCTGTAATTGCAGGATCTAATGTGTCATAATCTGGTTGAACTGTTATATCATTTAAATCAAACCCGCATATATTATCCCAGAATCCATCAGGTGAACTTGTCATTGATGTTAAAGCAATTCCTCCCATTGCTTTTGTATAAAATGTTTTTGGTTCTGCACAATTATAAGGGATACCATCACCGCCTTTATTAGGATTATAATCATTTTGACTTACTGTTATAATTTCATTAGTTTGTACTCCTGTTGTTGCTGTTCCATAATATGGGGTATGCATATATTCTATAAAAAATTTATTAGATTGGTCGTCATATTGCACATCAAATTGAGATGTACCGACCCAGTATTCATTTTTATTTAAAGGATCATCATAATTATAAATTCCAATATAAGAATTCTTATATATACCTTGTACTATGGGATATGTTAGATTAAAAAGACCATCTTTTGCCTTTATTGTATCTTTGTACACTTGACTATTTACATTCAATAAAAATTGATGTTCTGGTGTACCTGTACCTGTTTTAATCAATAAACTATTACTTGCTGTTAAATCAAATATATTATTTTTTGTTGTTTCTTGAAATATTTTAGATATTCTACTTGCGATTTCTGATGGGGCGTATTTGCCCTTTGCAATAGTCCCACTTTTAGTTCCAATTATGGGCTCATACGCTGACATTCCAGATGGTAAATTAGATTTTGTAAAAAAAGCCGGATTATTATATCCTTCTATTATACGACCAATTCTGAGATTATCAGGAGTTATATATAAATATGGGGGGGTTGTGTTTTTATTGGCTAATATTTTACCAATTTTAATTTTTGTTTGATAATCACCATTAGGTAAAACTGGTATATTTCCATGATATATTTCCTCAATTCCCGAAAAATTATAATACCGAAATTGATATGGTATACCTCCCCAATTCCCAGCCCCTGTATCAGTTCTGTAAAATTGTACTTCTGTATAAATTGCAAATTCTGTATTAGATACTGCAAATTTTTTTGTTAAATTCTGTATTTGTCCTGTAATCGTTCCAGAGACAGTTTGGCCAATAGTGGTTTCTTGTAGGGTTGGGGGGTTCCCTAAAATTTGCAAACCGACATCTGCATAATTATCAAACCCCGATTGTCCTGCATCCGAAAAATTATATTCATAATATAAAAAATTTATTGTTAACGTGTAATCCTCATTTAGTTCTATGTACTCGTTGGATATTGGGACAGTGTCTACAAAAGCATTTCTAATAAGAATTTGGTCGTTCTCTTCAAGTAAAATATTTTCATTCAAAGTCGTTATATAATCTCCATTAGCCATTGATTTTGTATTATCGTTTAATTGCCTTGTTTCAATAATTATTGATGTCATATATATATATTATAATATATTAGAAAAAGTTTTTTATATTATATTATATTTAAAAACAAATTAATAATATAAAATAGTAAATGAATAAGGGAACAATATATATTATTAAATGTAAAGATAAAAAAATAAAAGATTGTTATATCGGGTCAACAACTAATTTAGAATTACGAAAACAAAAACATAAATTTGATTGTATGGACGGTACATCAAAAGTATATAAATTTATTAAAGCAAATGGTAATTTTGATAATTTTGAATTTGAAATATTAGAAGATAATATTGAATTTGATCATAAAAAAAAATTAAATTCAATAGAAAGATATTATATTGAAGAATTCAAATCAAGTTTAAATATGATTATACCAACAAGGACACGGAAAGAATATTATGAAATTAATAAAGATAAAATAAAAGAATATAAAGATGAATATTATAAAAATAATAAAGATAAAGCTAAAAAATATTATGAAAATAATAAAGATAAAATTAGTTTTAAAATTACATGTATTTGTGGTTCTGAATTTAGAAAAGATAGCTATTTAAAACATTGTAAAAGTAATAAACATTTACAATATATAGAAAATAATAATTAATATTTCTTTTTTTTAACTTTTTTATTTGATTTCGGTTTTTTACCCATATCAAATAATTGTTCTTTTTTCTTTTTTGGTGGCTTTCTTTTAATTTTATCTTCACCTTTCATTTCTTTCAACTTTTGAACTTGCAAATCCTCATTCTCACTATACATATTAAGATGACATAGATTTTTTTTTCCTAATTGTATCTTTTTTAATTATTTTATTTAATATTTTTATTTCATTTTGAGTGAGTTGAAGATCACAGAATTTAACATCTTTAATATCTGTTGTTAATTCATGGTGTATGGAACACTCGCTATTGCATTCGAAAGAATTCAAAAAAGATTTTAAAGTATTTCCCATATTAAATATAAATTAGAAAATAATATCTAAAATATATATAATGGTTAGTAAAATAGATTTATTAGATCTTACCAAATCACAACTACAAACTATGATAAAAGAAATAAAAAAAAAATTAAATTTAGGCATTACAGGTAAAAATAAAGAAGAGTTAGTTGATACTATTTACAATTTACATAATAAAAATAAATTTAGTGGTAAAAAATTATTATCATTTGATAATTCAGGTCATATTCAAATACCAGAAAGAAAAATAAAAGAACCAAATATTAAAAAATTAGAACAAAAAAAAGTTAAAATGTTAAAAGAAACTAAAAAAGGACAATTAGGATTGTTGCAAAAAGCATTTCAAAAAATAGAAAATCCATCTTTGGGTCAGATAGAGGCATTTAAAGCAAAATTAAGACAAATTAAAAAAATGAAATAAAAAATATATAGTATATATATATAATGGCTGGATTTCATACAAAAACATTTTTAAAACATGATGATTATATGACAGATTTAAAAACTTGGGAAAGTATTATTCATTTAATACCTGATAGTTATAAGATATGGTCTCCATTTTATGGAGATGGAAAACAAAAAGAACATTTTAAAAAATTAGGATTTAATATAATTCATGAAAAAAAAAATTTTTTTACTTATAATCCCGAAAATTATGATATAATTGTAGATAATCCCCCTTTTACTATTAAAAAAGAAATATTCACAAGATTAAAAGAATTAAATAAACCATTTATTATATTATGTCCTTCAAGTATGATAAACACAGTATATTTGAGAAATTTATTTAAAAATGATAAATTACAAATATTGATCCCACGACGAAGAATACAATTTATAAAAGATGGAATTGAAAAAGAGAATAGATGCAACTTTGACTGTTTCTTTTATTGTTATAAAATGAATTTTGATAATGATATTACTTTTCTTAATTAATATAATGAATAAAGTTATTATTTATATTAAAAATATTATTAATAAATATATATATTTGTTTTTTAGTTTGGAATATAATATTATAAAATCTAATTAAATATATACATATGCTTGATACAGAAAAAAAAGAATATCAAAAAGAATATTATAAAAAAAATAAACAAATAATAAAAGAAAAAGCAAAATTATATTATGAAAAAAATAAAGAAAAATATAATAGACGGCAAAAAATTTACAATAAAAAATATTATATGCAAAGAAAATATAAACCAGTAGATAATATAGAACAAGTAAAAGTTATAAGTAATACTGTATATTTTAATTAATATCTTTTATAATTGTGTCTTCAATTCCCATCATTAAATTTTTTAGATCTTCTGCAAATGATGTTTTCATAACATTTCCAGCTAATCTTTCCATTTTTCTTTTAGTTTCAATTTTATCAATCATTTCAATAATATCTTTTTGATAAAAATACGATCCAAATAAATACGAATACATTATATTAAAATATAAAATAATAACAGAAATAATTTGATTATTTAAAATATTCCTACTTATAACAATTTTTAAGTTATTACGATTTGAAATTTGAAAAAATAAAATCAAAAAATATATTTTTAAAAACGTATTAATGTG
>Ga0181409_1000957_pt1 | contig 11205 bp, 22 predicted proteins | sample 32SPOviralmetaG_FD_130138 | JGI IMG/M metagenome (GOLD analysis project Ga0181409, IMG submission 130138) | Marine viral communities from the oligotrophic San Pedro Time Series (SPOT) site, San Pedro Channel, CA, USA - 32 SPOT_SRF_2012-05-30 | ecosystem: Environmental > Aquatic > Marine > Strait... | reverse complement strand
TACGTGAAGCAAACGAATGGGGTAAAACTCACTCTGTTTGGATCAACGATTACCAGGCTAACAAAGATCAGCAACAAGAAAGCACACAGAACGCCCCTGTAAGCGCAGGAGACGGTCTTCCTTTCTAGTTTAACCTAGTAGTGAGGGGTAAGTATACCTTGCCCCTTTAACTGCTCTTAAAACGCCTTAAAATGAGTCAAGAGAGATATATTAAGTTTAAGTCAGATTTTACTAACGATAATTTAGATTTAAAGGAATCGTTGGTTTTATCCTACTTAGCTTCACTTACGAAGAAGGATTACTGCTTTGCCAGTAATGATCACTTATCCAAAACACTTTCGATTAACGATAGAACGCTTTATCGCATAATGAACAGTCTAGAGGAAAAGGAGCTAATTAAGCGAGTAACAAAGTCTACTGGGAGGTATGGAAAAGATAGAAGAATCTATGTTAATCCAACTGTCAAAAAGTCATATCATAGTAAATAGTATATATAATATAAATAAAAATATATAATATTATATATAATAATTATTATACTATGCAACAATTTTTAGACTTAGGAATACAGCTTAAAGGAAGCAGAACACAACAGAAGGTACAATGTCCAAATTGCATAAAATTAGGAAAGGAAAATTACAGAGACACTTGCCTATCTGTCAACACTAGCGATGGTGTATACAATTGCCATAAATGTGGATGGCAAGGAAAAGTTAAAACGGAAAACAATTTTACAATGGAAACAAAGGTTTATAAAGTGCCAGAGAAAAAAAATATGAAGAGACTTACCGATTCAGGTAAAGAGTTCTTGATATCTAGGGGCATTACGGAAGAGGTTATCGAAAAGAATAAGATAGTTTCTACTACGGATAATAGGAACATACTGTTGCCTTATTTTAAGAATGGCAAAATAGTAAATTATAAAACTAGAGGTATTGACGGCAAATTCTTTACCCAGTCTAGGGATGCCGAACCAACTATCTACAATTATGATCGTTGTGCTGATAGCGATGCTATTGTTATCTGCGAAGGTGAGATGGACTCACTATCTTGGGAAGTAGCAGGAATTGAATTTCACACTTCTGTGAATATGGGTGCGCCAAATAGCAACGATAAGAACATTGATAAGAAATTAGAATGTATCAGCAATTGCTATGAAGTCTTTGAACAGGCAAAAGCTATATACATTGCTACAGATGAAGATGAGAATGGTAGAAACCTACAGAAAGAACTTGTAAGAAGGTTTGGTGCTGAAAAGTGTCTATTAGTCGATTTAAGCCCATATAAAGATGCAAATGAGGTCTTACTATCAGAAGGTACAGAAAGTCTCAAGAAACGCCTTAAAATAGCTTCTACGCCAAAGGTAGAGGGTATATTTAATGTTGACGATGTATCTGCGTCTATGTTAGATGGATTTCATAATGGGCAAGAGAGAGGTACTACAACGCATATAGATTCAGTAGATAATGCCTGGACGTGGAGAAACGGAGAGGTAAATATCTGGACTGGTTACCAGAATGAGGGTAAATCATTATTCTTAAATCAATTGGCAACATTGAAGGCTGTATTTGATGGATGGAAGTTTGCTGTATTTAGCCCAGAGAATATGCCAATAAACGATTTCTTCAATGATATAATTGAAATGTACATTGGTAGGTCTAGTGATCCTTTCCACGGTAATTTACAAATGACTATAGAAGAGTACAAAGAGGCAATGGACTTTGTGAAGAAACACTTCTTTATCATATACCCTAAGAAGGATTTTCAGTTAAATACAATATTTGAGAAGGCAAAATTCCTAGTTAAGACAAAAGGTATTAGAAGTCTTATTATAGACCCATATAATACTATACAGCACAGAATGAGAAGTGGAGAAAGAGAGGATTTATATATCTCTAGGTTTATGTCAGAACTTAAAAGATTTGCCTTAGACCAGAATATTTCAGTTAATTTAGTGGCACATCAGGTTACTCCAATAAAGGATAATGATGGGCGTTATATTAAGCCTGACGTCAATAGAATTAAGGGTGGAGGTACATTTGCAGACAAGGCTGATAACGTAATGTTTGTGTGGAGACCAGAGAGGGCTTTGGATTATTCGTCCACTTTAGTTACCTTTGGTTCACAGAAGATTAAGAAACAGAAATTAGTAGGAACGCCACAAGAGATAACAGACATTAGTTTTAACGTGAAGGAGCAGAGATATTATTTTAACGGCAAAACGCCTTTTGTAAAAGTAGATGAACACCGAACAGGTCAAATTAGTAACGTTACCAATCTCGATAACCTCTGGTAGCAAAAAGATACGTAAAAGATATCTTAACTTAAACCAGTATCGTAACTGGCACTATCAGACGTCTAATAAAATCAAAATAGCATTTAAAGAAATAGTCAGGGGAAACCTTGACTTTTCGTTTTTAGGGAAGATTGAAATTACCTATAGGTATTACGCTCCAGATAAGAGAAAAAGAGACTTAATGAACGTCATAGCGGTAGTAGATAAATTCTTCCAAGATGCTTTAGTTGAGGAAGATTGCATTGCCACAGACGATACAGATACTGTTATTAAGATTACTTCTATTTACGCAGGTGTAGATAAAGATAATCCTAGAGTAGAAGCAACCATAAACCACTATATATAAATGTACGTACAAATATTTCCAGTTTACGGATTAGCTTTAGGTGTCAATTACTGGGACACCCATATGAAGCTAGACGAAGAAAAAGAAGAAGACGAACAGCCAGAGTATATGATACAAATACTTATTGGCATATTTGGAATATCTATACATTGGTGGTAGAGGTTCTAAATGTGTTAGCGCAGAAGCACAACGATTGGATAAATATGGCTAAGTCATTTGGTGTATCAGATGATGATGCCAAAGAGTTAGTACAGGAAATGTACCTTAGATTGCATAAGTATGTTGATGATCCAGAAAGGATAATGTATAATGATGATGAGGTAAACACTTTCTATGTTTACGTTACTTTGAGAAATATATACTTATCTGGTAGTAGAAAGATTAGCTTATATGGCAATTTAGACGATCACGTACTACTAGCCTACGAAGATGCAGATATAGACAAAGAGATGGCATTTGAAAAGATAGTAAAGAGAATAAGAGATGAGGTCGAGAAGTGGTACTGGTACGATAAGAAGCTGTGGGAGATACACTTTGACAATCAAAAGAGTATGAGGTCTATATCTACAGACACTACCATAAGTTTAAGCAGTATATTCAATACACTTAAAAGGTGTAAAATAAAAATAAGAGATATGTTTAACGAGGACGTTGAGGACTATAAAAATAGAGACTATGACAGAATTTAAGGGTGATAAGCGCACCAAAGAATATAAGGCTTGGAAAGCTAAGTACGATGCCGATGAAGGCTTGGGAAGTAAGGTAGAGAAATTTACAGAAGCCACAGGGATTAAGAAAGCAGTTAAGTTTTTAGCAGGTGAAGATTGTGGATGCGATAAGCGTAAAGAAGCGCTCAATCGTATGTTTCCTACACAGAAGCCTAATTGCTTAACAGAAGACGAATTTAACTACTTATCATATTGGTTTAGCGAAAGAAGAAGTAGTGTTACAGCAGATCAACAGTATAAGCTAGTTAATATCTATAACAGGGTTTTTAACGATAGAGTAGAAGGCACTAGCTGTGCGCCTTGCTTTGTTAATACAGTTCTAAGGAAACTGGAAAAAGTACTATATAAGTACCGATGAAAAACTGGAAGGAAGAGGATTTATTTAACTACCTCAAAGAGAATCATTATCCAGACTTAGTTAAGTCAGATAATCCTGTTAGTAGGTGGGATTGCTATTCAGCTATACATAACCATAGGATTGAATTGAAGTGCCGAACAGCACATTATCCAGACCTTATGATAGAGCAGAAGAAGTATATTGCAATGCTAGACCATTGTAAAGGTACATTTGAGATACCTATGTACATAAATTCAACTCCAGAAGGTATATTTAGATTTAACCTGAAGAAGTTTAGACCTAGATGGCAGGTTAAAAGATTACGTAAAACCACCCATTTCTCTCAATCACAGAGGGTTAATAAGAAGGTGGCATTCTTAAAAATAGATAGATCAGAGAAATTATGAGCGATAGTGTAACAAAATACTTTGAGAATGCAGACATAACTAGAAATGTGTCTATTCCAAAAAGTGATAAAATTGTACATAATGTTGTACAGAAATACAACGATAGAAGTGCTGTAGGTATTGAAAAATACAACACAACATTAGAAGACTCTAAAGAAGATACTAGAGCATTCCTAATTCATCTGCAAGAAGAGATGATGGATGGAACATTATATATTGAGAAACTACTAAAACTATTAGACGATGCCAATTAAAATGCAACCAAAGAAGTACGAAGAAAAGAAAGACTTCAACGCTAGATGTATGAACAATGCTAAGATGATTAGCGAGTATGGAGACAGAGATCAACGCTTTGCTGTGTGTCAAACTATTTGGAAGGATAACTTTAATCCTAAGAAATAATTTGTCAGTTCCAGATTTTTCCTTAGATTTGTGTCAAAGGAAAATATTATGAAACACTTAAACACACTTTTTAAAGTACCAAAACTAGCCCTGGCGTTAGTATTGCTGCTGTTTTTCTACTTGATAGAAACAGTTCTGATGATATTATATATATCATTAGAGAAGCCATTATCATTTCTCTTGGAGAAAGTTGAATTGATTATTAAATACCTAGTAAAGACTATTTGATATGAGCAAGATAAAAGAACTACTAGACAAGTATAATTACGAAAACCCATTAGGGGAAGAACATAGAGTGTACATTAAATGGCTAGAGGAAGAAGAGTACAACAGATATACAGAAAAAAATAAGAAATGATATTTACACTAGACGGAAAGGCGTGGCGAGAAGAAGAACTTCTTAAAGAGATGGAGAATGATGATTTCTACTTTGGCTATATGGGTCAGAATAGTTTATCTTCTTCAGCAATCAAATCACTAGCTAAAGACCCTAAGAAGTACCTAGCCTCTTTAGAGGGCGAAAGTGAGCATAAGTCAGCATTTGACTTTGGTTCGTTATTCCATTGGTATGTATTAGAGCCAGATGTCTACGCAAAGCAACATTTCATAGATGTACCAAGAAGATCGGGAAAGGAATGGAAGGAAGCATTATCTGAACACGGTAGAGTATTTCTCAAAAGTGATAAAGATAAGGTGGAAGATGTAGCGGAATCCTTCCTATCCTGTTCTCGTATTGAACATCTACTAGAAAAATCCAGACCAGAAATTCCTGCTGTAGGTTACATAGACGGTATACCGTTTAGAGCTAAGGCAGATGTTTTAGGAGATGGATATATTGCAGATTTAAAGACTTGTGCCAATCTAAAATGGTTTAAGAGTGATGCCAGAAAGTTTGGTTACTCGGCACAGGTTTATATTTACTGTAGTCTGTTCAATATAACATATGACAATTTCGTATTTATAGCAGTAGATAAATCTACAGGAGACTTTGGGTTCTATAGTGTATCTGAAGAGTTCTACCTACAGGGTAAACAAATAGTAGAAAACGGTATTGCTAACTTTAAACTTATACAGGATGGTCAAACAGAATTTCAACCATACTACATAGAAGATATATTATGATCTACACTACTAAGGACGAATGCTATCAAGACATACTAATCTCCTTAACCACAGGAATACTAGTAGAGGAAGATTTAGCTTTACTTAGGAAGCATTATGAAGAGATTGAACATTACGAATGCTGTCAAGGGATAGCAGAAGCATATAAAGATTACCAAAAACTACAAAGAATTTATGATTACGAAGGAGATACGCAATAAGGTAGAAGAGAAGCTGCAAGTAGATTTAAACCTAAGAAACGAGAATGGACGGCATCTACGTTATAGACACTATGTTTATTCTAGGGCTTTATATTATGCTTTATGTAGAGATTTGACACCTTTATCATTAAGCAGTATAGGTGAGACATTAGGACAGGATCACGCAACGGTATTGCATTGTATAGAGAAGATACATAAGAATCTAGTTCTATGGAATGAGAAAAAATACTTAGATGTTTATGATGAGATTTCAGAATACATAAAGCCACTAAAGGAAAAGATTAAGGAGGACTTAAAGAAAGAGAAGGATTACTTTGCTCTTATGAAGGAGAATGTAGAGTTAAAGTGTATGTTGGATAAGGCAATAATTGAACTTAACAACGAAGATAACTATATACAGAAGTATATAATGGTTAAGACCCAATTAGGGTTCTTGAAAAGTGCTATAACCAAAACTAATAGTTTGGTAGTAGCTGAAGAGTTTATAAAGGAAATAGAAAATATAAAAGAACAATAGTATGTTTTATGTGTATGGGGGATTGATATTACTGTTAATGATAGTATTTGAAAGATAATGGCAGAAGAGAAAAAGAAGCCAGATGGCAGAAAAAATAACGGTGCGGTAAAGGGTGTGTCTAGAGGACAAGGTAGACCCAGAAAGATTGCCGACAAAGATATAACCAGGCTAACATTATCTGCATTAAAGAAAGTATTTGGAAGTGAAGAGAAGATGTGGGTGGAGGTAGCTAAGATGGCTAAGAATGGATCAGCAAAGCACTGGGATTACCTTATGAACTATAGATACGGTAAACCAAAAGAGATGCAACAAATAGATATTAAGACGAAGATTGATATACCTATCATAGACTTCGCACAACCTAAAACAATAGATATAACACCACAGAATGAAAGAATCGAAGCTAATAGAGATGCAAAAGAAGATAGAGAGACTAGAAATGATAGTAGTCCTTTGTCTGGAGAAAATTGAAGTACTAGAAAGGATAGTAAAGGAACTAAAACCAAAGGAAAATGGAAAAACAAAAACTAAGCAGACCAAATAGAGCTATAATAGCTTTATACAACAAAGGATATAGGGCTAAGGGTGATGGAACTATACTTAAATCAAACGGCAAATTGCAGCCTCTAACTATCAACCATAACAAATACAGACAATTTGTTGTTAGGTTTGAAGGAGTTCAGGTTTGCATATTCGCACACAGATTTATTGCCTACCAATGGATGGGTAAAAAAACATTTGATGGTGATAAATTCGTTCTTCATATAAACGACGTTAAAAGTGATAACAGAATAGAGAACCTAAAGCTAGGAACTAGAAAAGACAATATTAGAGATGCCCAAAGAAATGGAATAAAATTAGGTCGAAAGAATTTAGACCACGATGAAATCTATAGGTATTATTCTATTAACGGAACTAGACGTACTGTAGATCATTTTAATATTAGTCAGGCGAGTGTAAATATTATAATAAGAAAGTATAAGAATGCAGAAAGTAGAACTACATCCCAAATACCAATCCCTTTTTACGACTAAGGATAGGTACATTGTAATTACAGGAGGGCGAGGTTCTGGTAAATCGTTTGCGGTTACTATATACCTAGCCCTTTTAACGTATGCCAGAAACGTAGGTGTACTATTCACTCGATATACAATGAGTTCGGCAGGGATGTCTATTATCCCAGAATTTATAGAGAAGCTAGGTTTAATGGGAGTTGCCAATATATTTGACGTAACTAAGTATGATATTAAGAATACCCAGACTGGTAGCTTTATATATTTTTCTGGTATTAAGACAGCCTCTGGGGATCAAACAGCGAAGCTTAAATCTATTAGTGGTATCAACACCTTTGTACTAGATGAAGCAGAAGAATTGGTAGACGAAGAGTCTTTTGATAAGATTGACTATTCTATACGCTCTAAGGAAGCAGATAACAAGGTTTTGTTGATTCTAAACCCCACTACTAAGGAGCATTGGATATACCAAAGGTTCTTCCAGAATAGAGGTATTCCAGATGGATTTAACGGCAGTAGGGATGGTGTAACCTATATCCATACAGACTACAGAGACAATATTGACAATCTATCGGAGTCTTTTGTGAATCAGGTAGAGGATATGAAGATTCGTAGACCAGATAAATATAAACACCAGATACTGGGTGGATGGTTGCAGAAAGCAGAAGGCGTTGTCTTTGATGATTGGCAAATGGGTAAATTCAATGATGATATGCAACTTACTTGCTATGGGCTAGATATTGGATTTAGCAGGGATGAGAGCGTACTTACTAAAGTTTCTATAGATAAGACTAGAAAGATTATTTGGGTTAAGGAGATGTTCTATAAGAAGGGTCTAGTAACGTCTAACATATATGATCTATGCCAGAGACACGCTGGAAAGCAGTTAATTGTTTGTGATAGTAGTGAGCCTAGATTGATTGCCGAACTAAATTCAAGGGGTCTGAATGTAACACCTACAGTTAAAAAGAAGGGATCAATTCTAGCGGGTATCGCTCTTATGCAGGACTACAATATAAACTTAGATGGTGAGAACCTAGTCAAAGAATTCAATAATTACGTCTGGGATGTGAGAGGTGTAAAGCCTAGAGATGCATACAATCACGGAGTAGATTCAATGAGGTATGCTATTGAGTATCTGTTACTTAGAACAAATCCAAAAGGGATGTATGTAATTAGATAGAAAAAAGTTTGGTATATTCAAAATAAAATATATCTTTGAACTATAAATTTATTTTTTATTGTTAAGAGTGCATACTTAACATTTGTTTTATTTAGTTAATTGTTGGTTAAACCCTCTAGGTAGTCACTAGGGGGTTTTACTTTTTATATTTTTTTTGCTTTTTATTTGCATATGTCAGATGGAGGTTATATATTGCACCCAGTTTAACACATTAAAAGGAAAATACAATGAAACTAAACGACATCATTTACACTAGCGGAGGTTACGAACAAACCAACGTAAACTTCTACAAAGTAGTAAGAAGAACTAAGGCTTCGATAGAGCTTATGCCTATCGGTAAGTCTGAAACTGGAAAGACAGAATGTAATGGGCATTGGATTGAGGTTGTGCCTAATGAGTCAGTATCTAGCAATCGTCTTTTTATGCGTAGATATAAAGACGGAGAAAAATATGTAAAGGTTGGTAATTATGGTGGAATAGGACAGCTATGGGACGGTAAACCTAAGCTGGAGACTCACCCATTATTCGGACATTAATATGAAGAAAATAGACGTAGATTCAGATGACTTCTACATATCTAAAGATTCAGAAATAGTAGACGTTTTACTAGAAGATTATCCAATGATCTTCCATAAAATAACAATAGCATTGGAGACACATTACGAAGAAATAAGGAACGCAGTAAAAAACAAATAAAATGGAAAAAATTATCTTTGACATTATCGACAGCCTAGTATCAACTGGCAAAATCTTTTCAGCTAACTTTACTAAAGCTGATGGAACAGAACGCACAATGTCTTGCCGAGTAGGCGTACAAAAAGACTTAAAAGGCGTAGGACTTAAATACGATAGACGTAAGGCACACAATCTTATTGTCTGGGATATGAACGCCAATGGTTACAGGACGATCAAAACAGACCGTTTAAACTGGATTCAGATAGAAGGAGACAAATACAATTTTGATAAGATATGAGAAAAAGGAAAACAGTGAACAGTATATTGGTCTGGAAAGACGGTACAGCTACCTTCCAGAACAGCAAAGGAGAGATAAAAACAGTACCTTATGTTAAAAGAAAAAGAAGTAATTAGATACAACCCAGAGATGCCAAAACGTTTCTGGGATTATCCTTACAATCCTATAACTGGTTTCGTAGTAGACCATAAAAGAAAAAAGAAAATACCAAATGAGAACATATCAAAATGATAATAAAGAGACCATTTATGCTATACACTTTAGCTCTAAAGAGATGGCACTCTTATCTAGCCTCTTAACGCATCATATAAGGACGTTAGAGGGCTTAATAGAAGAAGAACCACCTATACTGCCCGCTCATAAAGAATGGATGTATCTGTTGGAGGATAAATTAGAGATATAAGTTCATAAGAGGGGAGATGATATCGGGCAGTATATAAATCTAATATATACACTTCTAGTTTTGTTTTTGTTTATGCCTGTGAATTCAATACCCCTCTGTGAATTTAATACCCCTAGCAATTCAATACCCCTGTGAATTCAATACCCCCCTTAGACTTTCTTTGGGGGTTTCTTTTTTCAATATACTATGCACGCATAGTACTTTTTATTTTGCGTTATTTTGCTAAAAATTGCAGTTTCTTTGTGTCCTTAATATATATATATGACTTATTTAGAACGCTTCTAAATATGCATAATTTTGCATTATTTTATTTGTCAGGTGCAAAAAGCGTTTTATATTTGTATCAACATTAACACTTAAAACAATAACAAAATGAAAACACAAAACAACAAAACACAAAAATTATTCTCAACGGCTCAAATTATCCAACTTATTTTTGGGCTATTCTTCCTATTTTACTTTTTAGGTCACGCCCTTATAAGTGCGGGTGCTTAAAAAATTAACTAACTAAATAAAATAATATGTACACAACACCTAAAAAACTTTTGTCGGATGGCTTTAGTAATGCCAAAACAAAAAAGAATGATCTAAAAACGTTTATTCTTTATCTTGCACCATATAACCAAAACAGTAAGAAAATAAATATTTGCCCTAAAGCGTCAAAAGGCTGCGCGGCTTCCTGTTTATTTAGTGCTGGACGCGGTGCGATGAGCAGCGTAATTTTGAGCCGTACCAATAAAACAGAATATTTGTTGAACGATAAAAAAACCTTTATCGAACAACTAGCAAAGGAAATTTTGACAAAGGTAAAGACGGCAAAAAAGAAAGGTTATAAAGTAGCTTTTAGACTTAATGGAACTAGTGATTTAGATTTTGTTTATATGCTTAAAAAATACGCTTCTTTAGATATTGAAACAATAAAAGAAAATGCCGTATTTTATGATTACACAAAGATTTTAGGCAAAGTAAAAAAGTACATTAAACATCCTAACTACAAATTAACTTTTTCCAGGGCTGAAGATAATGAAACCGAAACATTAGAAGCTTTGAAACTAGGCGCAAATGTTTCAGCAGTTTTTGCGAATAATTTGCCAAAAAGCTATAAAGGTTTTAAAGTTTTGGACGGTGACAAAAGTGATGATATAATGATCAACGCCAAAAACGTTATTTTAGGGCTTCAGGCAAAAGGCGAAGAGAAGAAAGACAAAAGCGGTTTTGTAATTAACTAAATAAAAAATAATATGGAACTAAAACATAGAAAAAACCTTATCCAATTTT
>Ga0181409_1000952_pt1 | contig 11251 bp, 24 predicted proteins | sample 32SPOviralmetaG_FD_130138 | JGI IMG/M metagenome (GOLD analysis project Ga0181409, IMG submission 130138) | Marine viral communities from the oligotrophic San Pedro Time Series (SPOT) site, San Pedro Channel, CA, USA - 32 SPOT_SRF_2012-05-30 | ecosystem: Environmental > Aquatic > Marine > Strait... | reverse complement strand
TAGGTGTTAAGTTCATTAGTATGTTCTTAGTTTAAGCTGTGAATAACATTCAATATATTTTTCCCTAGCTTTTGATTTATATTTTTGTTTAAATAATAAGAATAATTTTTTTCTGTATTGATATTCTGTTTCACATCCTGCATAGTATTTTTTTGCAAATGCTTTTCCTTTACCTTTAAAAAAGTTTACATTATCTGCTTGATCACCTTCAATCATTTGTGAATAGAAATTGAACATTGCTTCTTCTTTTGTTAGATTATATACAACCCTGTGCTTGTGATGATAATTATATATTAATGCAGGAAATTGCTTGTAATCTTTATCTATTGATACAATCATTACTTCATCCCTACCAAATTCTTCTGTTAATGAAGTCCAATACCTAGCAACCATATCATCAGTTTCAATACCATAACCATAAATTGAATTATATGCTTTCTTTACATAACTATGCATTTCATCTAGAAATGGGGGTAACTTTACATTATTTCTGTTTGCTTTATAGCTTTTAGAAACATACCTTCTAAAATTACCTTTACTACCATTAAATGTAATTACTTTATCTATGGTGTACTGTTCTTCTAAGTCATTTACAATACCCATAAATTGTTCATCAAATTTATCCATACATTCAGCAAGTGTGCTGTAATAAGGTTCATCATCAGGCTGTTCCCTTTTTCTGTAATTACTAGCAAATATTAAACTATCTGCATCTACTAATAAAATCATAATTCTATATTTTTATAATCCACAGTAACCACTATCACATTCATTAAAATCATCATCAAATAATGATGTTTGTTTGAAACTGTTTTTTATTTGTTTATAACTCATTCCATTTTTAAAAGTTCTTTTTCCATATCCATCTTTTTCTGCATCCATAAACCAATTAAATTTGTTTGGGTGCTTTTCAGACATATGTTTTAATAGAATTGGTGTTCTATGAAAACAACCAACACAATTATTCATATATGCAAATTGAACAGGTTTATCATTCCAGTAGGATTCAATTACATCTTTGTAAATATTATCTTTAATTAAAGGAAAAATTGGTTTTTGCCATTCTACATTTGCCCATTTATTTTGATTTGTTATTCCCTTCCTTTTTCCAACTATTGTTTTAAATTCTAGATTTCCATTTTTATTAGTTTTATCTAACATTGTTTTTGCCCTGCTTTGTTCATTTGCCCTAAAACCAATACGCATTTTAACAACTTTTTTTATTTCTTTATTCCACCAATCAAATATTGGTTGAAGTTTCATTTCAGTTGTGCAAAACCTTTGTGTTACATTTGGCAAATATTTTTTTCCATTTCTATTTATTATTTCATCAAATGCTTTACCTGTAACCCAATTAATTTTTTTACCAATAAATTGTTCTAAATCTATCATTGTATATATAATAGCATCTTCTTCTAGTGTACCAATAAATTCTTTACCAATTTTATCTGAAACAAATTGCCTAAGTTTAGGATCAGGGAATTTGCATTTTTTATCATTTGTTCTAACTAATGCAAAAACATTATAATCAGCAGGATAATTAGCTGCAATATAGCTTGATGTTTTACCACCACTTAAACTATTAACTGTTTTCAAAGTTCTTTTAATTCATCTTTTAGTGAATTCAAATACATTTTCTGCATCTTGTTGTTTTCTTTAACCACTTGATTTACAATAAATCCTAAATCTTTGTAAAGGTTTTCAACATTAAAAACAATTTGTTTTGGTTCTTCTATACTACCATACTGAATATATAATTCACCATCAGAACAATGAAGGCTTGTAGTTTCGTGTATGTAAATTGTATCAGGTTTTTTCATAATATTATATATTAAAAATTACACCTATTAAAAACCTACTAATAAAATATACAGGAAATAATATTAGAATTGCTTTTTCTAACTTTTTAAATGCTTTACCTGCTTTTGCTGCTTTGCTTTCTTGATTATACATATTATTGTTTTAATAATTTAATGCAATATATAACAAAATAAGTTATCAACATTAATATTAATAACTTTTTTTAATGATTTCTTTACAAAGTTGGTCATTATACAAACATTCTTATTTGTGCTTTGTGTTGCTCTATTCTTTTCATTGCTGCATTGTAATACTCTTTGTCTAACTCACACGCTGTAAGGTCGTACCCTAAATTATGACAAGCTATTGCTATTGTGCCACTACCCAAGTGTGTATCTAATATTTTATATCCATCTTTTGCGTAATTCATCAAAAGCCATTCGTATAGTTTTACAGGTTTTTCTGTTGGATGTATTCTGTTTGGGTTTTGTGGTGCTATTTCAATCCATTTAGAAGTAGTGCCTAAGTTTTCCGATAAACTTGCTATTTCTAACATTGACATTGTAAATTTTAAACCTATTGTTTTTTTCTTCCAAGCTACAAAACCTTTCCATTGTGGTAATCCAAAATTATTTGCACCCCATATTATTTGATTTTTACTTACTCTTTTTAATTCATTCCAATACTCTTTTGTTGGTCTGCCCTCTAAACTTTTCATAGATCCATTTGCCCTCATATCTTTTGTGGGTTGGTTTGTATCTCTATAAGGGGGGTCAACAATAGCAAGGTCAAAGTAGTTATCCTCATACCTAGCCATAAGTTCCATATTATCTTCGTTTGTTATTAGCACAGTACTGGGTTTTTAACTGGTCTGTTCATCTTCTTTATATACTTTATATCCTTTGTCTTTTAACAACAAAACTGCATCTTGTATTTTTTTTTGTTCAAGCCTGTAGGCTTCAAATGTTTCATTTACTATCATAATTATTTATATTAATTCTAACTGCTAAATTTTCATCAAGCAGATATACTTGTTTTTGTATTCTTTTTTTAGTCCAAAGTGTAGTATCAGGGCAATACTTTAATACTTTATCAGGCATTTTAAGGCTATTTAACCAATACATATAATTTCCTTTAGGATCAGCAACAAAATATATTTTAACAATTTCAGAATTTAATTTTATTAAAGTATCATATTTATCAGCTTCTAATAGTTTTTGCTGATAATATTTTTTTCTGAACTTCATTTCAATAACGCATTTTTTTCCTTTTGGTGTTATACCACTTGCATCATATCTAGTATTATTACCACCATTCCATTCTAATTGCCAACCATCTAGATTTAATAATAAAACTAGTGCTTTTTCCCATTTATGTATTTTACTTAATTCCATTATCAAAAAGCAGATTAATGTCCTTAATCCATCTTTTTATAATTTTTGGGTTACAGGTACAGGGTAAATAAAATTTATGATTGTAATATCTGCTGTGCAGGTCTGATACCATTTTAAATTCGGCACCTGTGATAGTGTCACGTTTTGACTTTCTAAATTTATCCCATTGTTTAAAATCTTTTTCATCTAGTTTTACCATCTTTTTATTTTAATATTATTTAAAGCCTTTTTTCTGCTTTCACAATTACAAGATTCATAACCCATTTTTTTAGCAAACCAAGTGGCTATTTTTTTACCTTGACCAAATGTCAAATAATGAATTAATTTTTCTACTATATCACCTAATTTCATATTTCTTTAATTTTGAATTATTAACTATATAAGTTTCACCATATGGTGTTTCTTTTAAAAACATTTTATCTAAATTATTTAAAACTTCATCCCTTTTAATAGTTCCTAATAATTCAACATAAGGAATTTTTACCCAAGCTAACAAATATGTTTTACAAATTTTAGAATCAAATGCTTGTTTAGAAATAATTAAACTTGGTTTTTTCTTTAAATCTGATGATTTAATATCAATTCCATTTTTAAAATCAAAACCATTATCACCTTTACCAAGTGTTTTAGTATCTACTTTTTCACCTGTCACTTTTGCATAAGCAACTTCACCTAATGCACCAACAAAATGGCGCCACCAATTAGGTCTATTTTTATGTAAATTTTTACTAATCTTAGTGTTAGAATGACCTACTGAATTGCTACGATTATAGCCTATATAATAAGCATTTATGATTTCATCTGCAGTAAGTTTAATTGTCATAACAATTTTTTTAAAATTCTTTTTACTTTTTTATGTGTGGAATATAATTCATAATAATCTATTAAAGATTTTCTGCTAAATTCAGCTACAGATTCACCATTGTTAATTATTTCAAATACTTTTCTATCATACCAATACATATTTGATAAAGCCTTTTGTACCCTTTCAAGGGTTTCACTATAATTTACATCATTTGATTCTAAATTAATTTTATCAATAGGAATTTTATAAATGCCTTTATGTTTTCTTTTCAGGTCTAAAAACAACCATCTAAGTGTATTAAAAATATAATAGTAATTTATTTCTTTATCATCATACATTATATCAGTTCCTGATCTTAATTTTAATAAAACTTTAATATACATTTCTTGAACCAAATCTTCTGCTGTTGGTTTATTAAGTCCAAATGAAATAGCAATTCTAACCCAATCTTTATTTTTTTGGGCAACTAGTTTCATTTGTTCATCAGCTTTGGTCATACCATAAAGGTACGAATTTATTTTAAAGGGTCATATAGATCACCAACTACACAAGGTAAACCAATATCATTTACTTCAAATGAAAAGGTTTCAAAAGAAAAACCCCTGCTTCTACCACACTTTACAGTAACCCATTCTTTGTTTACAGTATTAGCTTCTAGCTGTATTACAGTTTCAGCTTTTTTTTCTAAAAAAGAACCTAAATGACCAGTTCCAAGTTTTGAACTACCAAAGTTTTGATGAATTACATTTATAATATGACAATTATAAACACTTGACCAAGACATCAATTTCTGTACAATTTCATTTGATTCTTGTAAATTATTAGCATCTGAAACTAAATCAGCAATGCCATCAATTATAACGAGTGATGGTTCTTTTATGTTTTGTTTTAAAAAATATTCTATAAAGCTAATTCTATCTTTGTAACCTATTGTCCTAAGACCAAAAGTATGATATACATTTTCTGAACCATCAACAACAGCCATATCAAGTGGACGTTTAAACACTTTTTGACAATGCCATTTTCCTTGCTCTGTATCGAAGTGAACAAGATTTCCATTTTTCCTATGACCTTTTAGTTTACCACCAAACAAATTATTACTGCTTAAATAAACTGATGATAATAATGATATAAAAAATGTTTTCTTGGTTTTTGGGGGTGCAGTTACAACTGAAAGATTACCATACGTGGCTAATGGTATGGGTAGTAGTGTATCACCATTTTTTGTTCTTATTAATTTTTCACCCATTGATAGTGCAACTGGGGGATATTCTATTTTAATTTTTGCATTAACAAAACAACTATCTTTAATAAATTCCATTAATAGTTGATGTTCAATTTGTTTATCTGTAAGTTTTCCCATTAAATAAAGATATAAAAAAAGGGTATAATAAAAATTACTATACCCTTTAAATATTAAAAAAAGTATATATTAAAAAGGCAGTCCATCATCTTTTACATATGCAGATTCTGTTCCTGAAATTATATCAAGTTTTTGATCTTCCTTTTCAGCAAGTGATACATTTCCATCCGTCCAAACAACCTTTCCATTTCCTAATGATAGCTTTTCTTTTTTAGCATCTCTTTCTTCTTTAGTTTGGGAATCTGTAAACCAAACATTGTTACCAAATTTGGTAGAATCCTGAACTGAAATTGTTAGATTGTAATAAACAGGTGTATTACCATCTGCATCTTTTTTCCCTTTGATAAATTTTTCTTTAGGTAATTTATCTACTCTGATTGAACCTGTAATTAATACTGACATTTTTATTTATTTAATAGTTAATAATTGTTGTTGCACTTCTTTAGTGACTTTGTAATGCTTTAAAATATCATCAAGATTTATTTCATTTGCCATTAATTTTTTTTGGGCATTTTTAAAATCAGGTGTGTTTAAATGCAATGTTTTTTTTGATGGTTTTACTTTAGATGCTAAATTTCCATCATCATCTACTGCTTGTAAAGCCAATAGCGACTGCAAGGTGTATCTTCTATAGTAAGTAATAGCTGAACCTATTTTTTGTGCATCTAAATCAGTAGGTAATTGTAAAGATGATTCTACTGATCCACCATCTAAATCAATTATTATACTATATTGATAACCATCCTTAATAGGCTGCAGAAGTAGTAAATTGTGTTTATCTAAAATTGGTGTAACTTGTTTAATTAAAGAATTTACATCAAAGTATTTTGATTTGTAAAAAGGATTTTTAGAATCCTTACTAATTGTGCCAATTTCTTTTTGGACTTTATGAAGTTTATTATAAATGTTTTTTTCCATTTTTATCTAATGTTTAGTTTTTGTGTTTCTATTTTTGCTAATAAGAATTCAATCTTATATTCTAATGCTTCAACCTTGTATTCATATTCTTGTAATAATGAATCATAGGATTCTTTTGAAAAATTCCTTCTAATACTTTCCATTACATCATATGTGTTATGCAATCCTTATGGAATTGAATATCTTTTTCCAATTTTTTTGCTTCTTTATGTTTACCCATAAACATTGCTATTTGTAAATCAGTTTCTAGTTTTTTGATTTTTTCAAGAAAATCTGTTCTTTGTGTTGTCATTTTGTAAGTTTTAATAATTAATAATATTCAAATATAACAATAATTTATTTATAAACTAAAAATTTAATAACTTTCTTTTAGACAAATAAAAAAGGCTGATAAATATACCAACCTTTATTACACAATAAACCAACTATGACATTGGCAAAAACTTACTATGCTAATATACGATTAAATCATTAAATCAACAAACTTTTTATATTTTTGTATCATTTCTTCAATTTCAAAGTTAGCATATTTTACTATTTTTTGTGCTTTTATGTGTAATCTTCTTGCTGTACCCTGACCATACTTAGCATCTAAATTTACTGAAAACTTATATTGTTCACCGTATTTAAAAACATTGCAACCTGCGCATTGTATTTGACAATTTATTTCATCCCATCTAGTTGAATAAAATCTTCTTGACTGGAAATGCCCGTTTTGAAGTTTTTTCCAATGATCCTTTTTACCACAAGTAAAACATTCAGCTATTTCATTTACAGAACCTTTTAATCTTATATATTGACTAAATACAGAATCTAATTTTTTAATTAATTTACTTCTGCTTACTTTTTTAGAAGGCATAATTTATGTTAAAATTTTTTTTTATTTGAAATTAAAGTAATAAATTCAAATTTTTTATAAAAAAAGAATTAAATAATACTTTTATAAATATATAGATAATGATTTAGGGATTGTATTCTATAATTTAGACCCAAATGACTTAAATTTTTCTACACCACGACTACCAAAATAAGCAACATAAACTGTAATTAATAGTGATTTAAGCAAATCAATCCATTGATCTGAAACACCAAAATCTATATTTAAAGAATCTAAAAGAATTAAAAAAACCATTGATACAGTTAAAAATATTAAAGTCATTGGTCTAGTGTTTTTACTTAGCCAACTATCAGAAGTCATATCTGAATTCCATCTTTTTGAAATTTCTTGCATTTCAATAGAATCCATTTCAAGCAGTTTTAAAGCCTTTTCTTTGTCTTGTGGGGTGATAGCATCATCCTTTTTAATAAGGTCTTTAACAAGTCCTAAAACACCTGCATCAGGAATTAGATGTCCTGCAGTTTGTATAATTTTAGGTGCTATCTTTTTTAAAAATTGACCTACTTTAGTTTCAGAAAATTTTTTTTTAGGCATTATTTTTTCTTTTTATTAAGTAAATACCATTTATGTAATGTGTAACCTATTGTTACAACCAAAAGTGTTATTTTAAGAATAACATCAATATTGCTCATTGTGAAAATAAATGTTCCTGTATTTATAGCTATAAGTTTTTCGTCAATCATTTTTTGTCAATTTGTTTCAGCTTTTTAATTGCCCAATTAATGCCTGATGTACCACCCCAACCTAACCAAGCAACATATCCTTTGTCTTTCCACGGTGTAGCTTCAAATTCAGCAGATACTTCTGCATTTTTTTGATGTCTTTTAAATGATGCCATTCTTGCGATATTTTCCCTTGATATTTTTTCATTTTTAGCAAGTTGATTAGCACGAACCCAACCTACTCTAGTCATTCCTTTTACTTCATCTTTATGTTTGTCGCGCCATCTTAGAACTTTTTTTGCATTATTAGAAACAGATTTGGGGTAATCATTATATGTTTCTAAATTTATCATTTTGCCCTGAAATGTCTTATAACATATAGCAATAGCTTGTTGTTTATCGTGATACTTCATAAGCTGTGGCACACATCTAATCATATATTCACTTTGTTTTTCACCTACTTTTTTGGTTGGTATTGGCATCTTAGTAAAATTTAAAGTGTAACACTATTATTAATAAATATATATTTAATTCAGCAAAATCAGATGAATTTTGTTTAGGTAAGTAGTTAAATCCTAACAACAAACCTATGGATGATCTATCTATTATGCCAAATTCCCAATTCATTTACAATCAATACAATTTTCAAAAGTGAAATATTTACCTTTTTTTCTAGTGATTAGTGCTTGTTTCTTATTGTCTTTTTTACTTAAATAAGAAACGTGAATCCATTGTGGATTTTCAGAACCAAATTCCCATATTAATTGATGGTAATCTAAATTATCCTTTATATAATAAAATAATTCAGCATTAGATTTTCCATTCAATGTAGTCAAATCAATAGCATTACCTGTTAAATGATTGCTTCTTACAGAACCCCTAACAGCTTCATTGACTTCTTCAGACCTGAACATACTATTTATTTTTATCGGCCCACCTGCCCATTTTCTAAGTGGTTCAAACACTTTTTCTGCAATCAATTCCATATTTTTAATTTCCTTTGCTGAAGGTTTATTAGAAATACCAAGTTGTTTAGCAGTAGCAGAATGTGTAGCTTCTTTATAGCTTATATGTTCACTAATTTTTTTCATCTGATTCTTCTTTTATTTCTTCAAAAGAACCATCTTGTAAATCAATATTAACTTTACCATATTTTTCTTCAAGTTCTTCTTTTACCTTTTTTTGCTCTAGCATTAATTGGGCATAAAAATTATTTAAAGAAAATTTTTGTGTATCTAATACACCTAAATCGTGCAATATAGCACCTTTCTTTTGTTCTTGATCTTGTAAAGTTTTTAATTCTTCTTCTGAAATTTTGTTTTCTTTTGACATTTTATTTTATTTTAAGATTATATATCAAATGTACGAAAAAATTTGTTAGTCAGGTATTTCCCTGTAATCATCTTCATAATCTCTAGGAAGGTATGATTCCATTTCGTTTAGTTGGTCATCAGTTAAAGCATCTTTGTAATAATCTTGTGCTAAGATAAATTTAAAATGGGTTTTTTCCCTTTCTAATTGTGCAGCACAATATTCTGTTTTATCTTCTTCATCAGATTCTTCATTATATACATAATTTTTACAAAAATCTGCAGCTGCTAAATTTACATTCATAGATGCAGCAACATTTTGTGCTTCATTAGGTGCTGAATTATCTTCTGTAATCGAGTTTTTAAATATTTTATTCATTTTTTATTGTTTTAATAATTCTATTTCTGCTTTTAATTCTTTTATTGCTTGTACTAATACAGGGATTAATCTTCCATAAGTTGCTTCTAATTTATCAGGATTTTCATCATATACTAAATTTAGATAATCATCATCTACAGCTTGTAAATCTTGTGCTATAAATCCAATATCTTTTTTACCTTTATTAGCACTAAAAAATTCATTTCCATTATCATCAATTTCAGGTCTATGATTCCAAACAAATTGTTTTGGTTGTAATGAATCAATAAAATCTAATCCATAAGGTATTGTTTCAATATCTGTTTTATCTCTTTCATCTGATATAGCAGTTATACTTGTCACTTGACACCTTAATGTTCCAATGCTTCCATTACCTAAAGTCACCTGATTATTACCTGTACAAGCTGCAGAATATCCAAAACTGTTTTGATTACTTGCAGCAGTAGCACTACCTTTTGCTTGATAACCAACCATAGTATTAAAATTACCTGTTGTAACTGTACCACTCGTACCACCACCGCCATTTCCTGCACCATAACCTAAAAAAGTATTATATATGCCTGTTGTTAAAGCACCTGCAGATGTACTACCAACTGCAACATTGCTACCATCACCACTTGTATTATTAAAATTTAATCCTGATTGATAACCAATAAATGTATTATTGGGACTTGTTGTTAATTGCGCACCTGCATTATCACCTATACACACATTTTGTTGAATAGTAGTTGCCGAATTCATTGCCCTGTAACCAATAGCAACATTATTTGATTTAGTACCAAAAGCACCCTGTGCTGCTGATGCACCTATTACAACATTTCTTGTACTGTTTCCATCGCAATATTGCATAGCACCTGAACCAACAGCAGTATTTTCAGAACCTGCTTCAATATACCTTAATGCATTTGTACCTATTGCTGTATTTTTTATACCACTACTAGAACGACTACCACCTGCTAATGAACCTACAAAAGTACATTCACCACCTGTTGATAAATAACCTGCTTGATAACCAATTGCTGTTCTTAATCCACCTGTATTATTAGTATAACCTGCTTGATAACCTATATTAATATTGTTTGTACCTGATGTTTGGGAATATCCTGCTTGATAGCCTATTGAAATATGTCCTTGATTAGTATTACTTCGTCCAGAGTAATAACCTACATAAATTCCGTGTCTACCTGTTGCAGCATATCCTGCAGCAGAACCTATAGCAGTTGAATATTGTTGCGTTGAACTACCTGTATTTAAAGCATCAGAACCAAAAGCTACATTATTCCCTTCACTTGCTGTCAATAATTTTAAAGAATTTCTACCAAAAGAAGTATTGTTGTTTGCAGTTGTTAAACTATTTAAAGCACTATATCCTAAACCTGTATTATAGTAAGCAGAAGTTGTTAAAGATGCAGGTACATTACCAATAAACATAGAACCTTGACCTGAAGTAGTAGTATCGCAATCGCTTAAACCATTTAAATCAGTAGCACCACCACCACCACCACCTGCAGCCGCTAAAACAATACCACCTGATGATGAACTATATGTAAGAACGTGACCATCTGTAGAACCAAGACCCGGTATTCTTAATTTTGTAACACTTGCATTACCTAATGTTATTTCATTTGTTGCTGATGATGAACTTGCTGATGCAGAATGACCCACAACAGTTACATTAGTACCACTAACTAAATTATTACCTGATTGATAACCTAAAAATGT
>Ga0181409_1000946_pt1 | contig 11284 bp, 25 predicted proteins | sample 32SPOviralmetaG_FD_130138 | JGI IMG/M metagenome (GOLD analysis project Ga0181409, IMG submission 130138) | Marine viral communities from the oligotrophic San Pedro Time Series (SPOT) site, San Pedro Channel, CA, USA - 32 SPOT_SRF_2012-05-30 | ecosystem: Environmental > Aquatic > Marine > Strait... | reverse complement strand
GCAAAGGCTGACGCTGAAGCTGAGTTGATGAAGCATGAAGCTGGCTGGGAAAAGATTATGGCTCAGTCTAGTGACAATAGCTGGAAAGACGAAGCGTGGACTATTTTGTTTATAGCTATAATTGCTATGTGCTTCATTCCCTTTACCCAGCCTTATGTTGAGCGTGGCTTTGCGGCTTTAGATGGTACACCTGACTGGTTTCAGTACGCAGTTTATGCTTCAATAGCTGCAAGCTTTGGATTGCGCGGCTTGAAAGGTATAAAGAAATGAAACTATCAGAGCATTTTAGTCTTGAGGAAATGACCAAAAGCCAAACAGCTTTGCGGCGTAACCTTCCTAATACGCCCTCAGAAGCTCAGACAGAGGCGTTAGTTCTTTTGTGTGAGAATGTACTAGAGCCAGTGCGGAGCCACTTCAGCATACCGTTTACGCCCAGCAGTGGCTATCGCAGTGCCGAGCTTTGTGTTGCCATAGGTAGTTCTGTGTCCAGTCAGCATGCAAAAGGTGAAGCTGCTGATTTTGAGGTGCCATCTATATCTAATCTTGAGTTGTGTACTTGGATCATTAACAACCTAGATTTCGATCAGATTATTCTTGAGTGTTATACTGGTGGTAATACAGGGTGGGTACATTGTAGCTACAAAGCAGAAGGCAATCGTAAAGAAGTTCTAACATACGATAAAGAGAATGGTTATCGTAAAGGCTTGCTAACTTAAAATGGGCCAGCCGTAATTTGGGAAACGGCTGACCCACTAGCAGGCGGAGAACTAATCAACCTGCTTTAAAATGGTACATCTTCTGATGGCATTGCGCTAGTGACATTCTCATCTTTGATGTTGTCACCGAACTCAGGTATCTCATCATCTATTGGCTTGGGCTTGTACTCCGATACCTGCAAAGACATGTAGGCATTGTCATCCTTCATCTCTTTCCAAGATGCAATCTTCCAGTCTTGATGCAGCCCATCAAGTGGGCCACTGTAGTCGGGTGCTTTCTCATTGCCCTTCTTGTCGTTAGGGAATAAGCATCCTATCTTTTGGAATACTTCGATGCGCTTCTTTCCATCTCTGGACTCAGCCATGATGAGTGCTACTTGTCCGTCTTCTCCCATAACATTAAGCTTGCCTTGCAGTATAAGCTGTTGCTCGGGAAAGGGTTTGAAGGCTGCGCCTCTGTTTGTGTTGTCATATTCAGTCATTGCTGTTCTCCTTTTTTGTATGTTCCTGTAAGAGCCATAATATTTTTTCTACCTTATGCTCTAGGTTAGTGAGCCTTATTTTTATTTCTTCTAAATGTAAAACAAACTTTGAAGAAAACATTAGTCAGCCCTCCATATCCTATGATGGTTAAGGTTCTCTCTTCTTGTAGCAATTTTTATATCCCATGCTTTTGCAGCCTGTCTTATAGCTGCAACAAAGCCAGTACCAATAACGATGCTGTCTCCTTTCTTCATACGTTTTAAGATACTGTACTTTGATCCATATCCATTTGGCATGGGTACGCCTTTTTCAATTTCATATTGTTCCATTACCACTTCTCCTCTGGTGGTAATCTACCATCGTCATCAAGCTTAACGCTCTTTACCTTTGTTACCTTGGGGTTGGGCATGCTAGCTGAGTTACCGTCATCATCTTCTGATGGCAGTCCGAATGCAGATTGTAAGCCATAGCGTTTAGCATATGTGATACCGCTGCCCATCTTCTGTGGATCAGTAGGGTCTTTGACTAAGACAGGTGTGCGTCCAGTTATATACTCGCCCGACTCATGCATAACAATTGTAGTTACAAAGATGTGACTCTCATTAAAGTCAACAGGCTGTGTAAATGTAAGGCCACACTTGCCAGCCTCCACTCTGACAGTCTCAATAACTTCTTCAAGACTGGCATAGTTTGATTTGAAAAATGGATTTTTTGCAGTCTTCTTAGCTGCTGCTCCAGTGTTGTGAAACTGGATAAGTGCTTTGGTTATGTTCTTTAGTTCCATTTTAGTTCTCCTTGACTGTGATGCGTAATGATCCGCGCTTATCGCGTTTAATGGCTAGAAGATCACAGTATACTTCTCGCTCATCGTCACCAACCATAGCCTTGAGGTCAGACTTGGCTGACTCAAATAGCTTTGCTGATTTCTCTTGTTCGATGTAGTCATGGCATCGGCTGATAAATTCGTTGTCGGCTGATGCATCTCGTTTGACTAGGCCATCGACCTTGATCTTATCTATAGATACAGGTGGCACTTCGTTATCACCGAAAGGGCGGGTGTCTTCAGTGACATGCCTCCAGAACTCGGTGATGTGTACCTTCATCTTGTTGATGTAATCCCAATCTTTCTGTACATAAACAGCAGCCCACTTGCGGTTGCCAAAGATAACAGATAGATAGCAGCCCTTGGCTTGATGTAGCCACATGTAGAACTGCATCTGTGGCATGTACATACTCAAACAGTTTTCCATATTGTTTGTTTCGTATGTGTGTTTGCACTCAATGATCTCGTCAGTAAATTTTCTGTCCATCATAATGTGACCATCGACTTGACCCTTGAGAGGCACACCTTCCCAGTTCATCTCTGCTGTAAGGCCATGACCTGCGCCTTTGTGCATGACATGCTGTACTGTTTCAGTGTCACTGAACATCTGTTTATCAAACCAACGCTTGTTAAAGTGTTCAGTCTCTGTACCTAGTTGTACTGCTAAATTATCTGAGAGATCATCAGGCTCTGACTTGCCTGTCTTCTGTTCCCACAAGGCAATCCAATCGCCTCGCATGATGCGGTTCATATCTGAGCCGCCTAGAAATCCTAGTCTGTTCATAGTAGTTCTCCTTTTGATTTATTATACTGCAACTATGCAGTTAGATCAAGCTTCTTTCTTAATCATTTCAATAAGTTTATCCATCAAATGATAGTGTTGTTTTTCGGCTGGTCGATACCAATTTTTTTCAAAGTCTGGATTTTCGTATGGGTTATCCATTTCCATTATGTGATTGGTTTCTTTTATTTCATTCAAGATACCAATTAGCTGGTCGCATAAATGACTATCCATGATTAATCTCCTAGTGCAATTTTCTTTTGTTGTAGTGATGAGAGCATCAACTCCCTACGTCTGAGTCTCCACTTGATATGCTTGTGAAACTCTGAGTATGCAGGCCAGAAAGTGGTAGTCTCGGACACCTGTTTGATAGCGTACTTAACTATGTCTGCTGGATAGACTGACAATTCATTAGCTATAGCTTGTATTCGCATTGCATGATCGTCTGATGACTCACCTGCTGGCTTCACCACCAGCGCAGCCAGCAGCGTGAGGTCATCGACTAACATTTCTTTAGGCATGGGAACCATAGCTTGCATAACTGTAGCTATACATTTGTTTACGTCATCGATTGATGTTGATTCTATTCTGTAGCCACTGACAATAATATCTACGCCATCATCCTTGAAGCTACTGCGACTAATCTCTACTACCTTGCAGCCTGTTGTGCATTCTAGCGAAGTGAGAAGCAGACTGTCGACTCTGGCTGGATTGTTTACCTGTAGCATTCGATCCAGACCTGCCTGTATTTGATCGCCACTCAATATGATTTGAACACCAGTATCTGTAAGCTCTGTCGAAGGACGCAAATTTTTTGCCTGTTGCTTGATGGTAGTTAACGAACTTATCTGCTTGAGCGACATGATCTATAGCCTCCTTGTGTTTAGCATCTATGGATTTGCAAAGGTCATCGCTTGGAACCCATCCATCTGGAACCTGACCCTTTGTGTTCTTTGTTTCCTTATTGGTTATTGATAGGTTAGTGTTGCTGTCTGCAACAGGAGTGTTGCTCTCTGCAATAGGGGTGTTGCAGTGTGCAATATCTTTTGGGAATATTATGTATCGTGTTGACTTGCCTGTGTGTCCACGATCTCTAGTTAGATAGCCGTGATCTTCCAGCCAGTGCAGCTTGCGCGTTACTGTAGCTACAGACATAGCAGTACGTTGTGATAGTCGGCTGAGACTAGGCCAGCATAGGTGCTTGTCTTCATCTGCATGATCTGCAAGCACAACCATTAGCCATTTTGCATAGCAGTCAGGTATCTCTGACTTGATTGCCCTCGCCATTAGTAGGAATGCCATCGTAGTTCTCCTTCAATAATGGTGCTATCTTTTCTTCAAAGACATCACCATCAAAGATGATTAGTGTTTTGGGTTTACCTTCCCTGCGCTTGTAGAACAGCACATCTCTAACTACAGTAAAGGGATTAGGAAAGTTTGATTTGTCTCGGTACTTTACTTCAACCACCAAGGCGTTTTGTCCGACTTGCCAGATGATGTCTCCGCTATACTCGCCTCCCAACGCTCCGCTGAGAGGTTGCCTCTTCGCTTTGAACCCGAGCTTTTGTAACCACTTGACGAATGTTCGCTCATGGTAGTCTCCTTTTGCGCGACTCTTGCTTGCCATGTGTCTGCCTCATAACAATCAATACAGATTGTGTGATAGGTTGGTGGTTTTTCTGTAGCTAATATGCATACAAACCAAGGGGTCTTATCATTGCAAGCATCGCATGGGTATGCTTCACCTACTTTATCGTAGAGTCTTTTTTTTATGGACTTTGATCGTAAGGCCAAGTGCATCTAACCAACATGTAAACAAGAATCCAGATGGCACTCGTTTATGTTGTTCCCATTTGTGTATTAAAGATTCAGCGCATCCAATCTTGTAAGCTAAATTTTTTTGAGTCAACTTTTGTTTTGTTCGATGAGCAATGAGTTCACCGATAACATACTGATATGTATCAGTAACTTCAGTCTCTACTTTGTAGTGCTGAAAGTTTTTCAATAGCTTCACTAACTTTATTGGCTGTATCGTAGCGTAAATCTTTGCCTAATCTTGCACGATAAAAGGTAGAGTCAGGCACTCCAGCACAAGCAAAAGCATCCTTGAGTTTGATATGTAAGTGCGCTGACTTGTCTACTAATTGTTCCATGTATGTAATCATGCAGCCAATATGCTTGCAAGATTGCAGTCATGTCAATGGTCAAAATTCTGTAGACCCTTTCTCGTATTCACCAAGGCTTGACCAGCCACCAACTACATGTGTTTCTCTGGGATAGTAGTGACCAGTGTCTTCTTCAGTTACATCATCAGCGAATGCATTATCAGGAAGCATTGCGTTGTTTAACTGCCAACCTTTTTTGTTACGCTCAAGTTCTATGTTGTGTCCATAGTTGATGCTTGATAGTGGTTTGTCTTCTTCGCGTTGGTATCTACCGTTTCTAGGCATCATCTATCTCCTCATAAAATTCTTTAGACCACATGATTAGCTGTTGTCTGCCTGATTCACCCTTGCGTTTGCGTGTGTCTACAAACACTAAGCCTTTTTCTTTTAGCTGTTTGTATCTAGCTGTGATTGTGCTGTATCTGTATGCTGGTAAAATTCTAAGCACATCATCAGATATGCAGCCGTTGCTACCAAAGGAAGTGATAGCAGCTAATACAACACGTTCCATTTTGCTAACGTCAAGTGCATCAGCAGCATCATGGCTGGTACTTGGGTCACGGCTGCGGGCTAACTTAAATGCTGGCGTATCAAATAAATCGTCAGCTATTTTTTGTCCTTGTTCTATGACATTCATGTTGGTTCTCCATCAATCCATATTAAGTCTGCTGGTTTGCCCATTAAACCTGTATCTATGATAGGTGTTTTTGATTGGCATTCAGACTCGATAATAATTTTACCATCTGATGTTTCAAAATCAGTCATCATATCTAATGCTGTTTCGATAGCATCATCTGCATCTTCAGCGTACACAACTTTGTAAACTGTGTACTGTGTCATCCATTTAAGATCATCACTCTTGCAATGAGTGCAAGTATCTTGTTGAGAAAACATTTGATTGTTGCATTCTCTGCACTCAAGGAACTCCTCGACTGTGCGTCTGCCAGTTATATCAGTACGGAATATCATCGTTCAAATCCTGTGGTGGGTGGGCTGCTTCCCATGCTGCTGTCGCACGTTCAATAAACTTTTGCTTTTTGAAGCGTGGATTTGTAGCTGCAAGATCATCAGCCATAGTTAAGATTGCAGTAGGCCAAGGTAGCAGTGGTGCTACCTTGTCTGCGAGATACTCAAAGTGTCTCTGTTGCATCAGTGGCATTGTCATACCTCCCTTAGTGTTGGACGATAGGATGCGTCTTCGTTTGAATCACGATGAAGCACCTCTTCGTATGTGTTGACGACTCTGTTTATATTCCAGACAGCTTGCTGTATTCCGTACAGAAACTGAGAGTCATCTTCTTTTGCTCGTTCAAGCAGAGATTCCAAGTTGCGTTGTATGTCTCTAGCTTGTGTGATGAATGCCATTTCCATGTTAGTTCTCCTTGTTGTTAAGCTGCTACATGCCAGCTATTTAGTTTGAATACTTTGGCTAACTGATTCTCGCGTAGTCGTTGCGTGTTAGCTGGTGAGTTAGACTCGTCTGTGTGACTAGCCCAATAGGTGCAAGCATTGTACAATGCCCACTTGTTGCTACCTAGTTTGGCTTTATCTGCAAACCAATAGCCCATTAGTCGCTCAAGTTGACGCTCATTCCATTTCAATGTGCTTGTTTTGTTGGGTGTGCGGCAAATGGTATGCTTGAAGAATTGTTCAGCCATATCATTATCTACATTGATTGCCATCCATGCTTTGTATTTGTCAGGCGTATTTAGAAATGCCTCAAGCCCTGCTTGTATCTTGGCTGCGCTGCCTTCTACATTGACGTTGGTTGTGTGCTTTGCCCATGTATTAGCTACAGTGTCTGCATCCCAGCAACCATTACTACAAAACAAACGACAGCCGAATGCTTGCTGTTGGAATGCCCAGCTACTATCGTATGAGTTGAAAAATTGTACTCGGAATTTAATGTAGTCACCTACTGATGGCTCGACTGTTAGATCATTAAAGTCAATAGTACCGCGTAGCTTTGCGCCATTGTCAAACACTTCAATTTTTGTATCGTAATCTTTAGATACATTTGATTGACTGACAGCATCCATGACTGAGTTGACTACATCATCATGCTTGATTGCTTTGTACTTAGAGTCGTGAACACCAAGCACTTCATTAGTATCAGTGCGTACAATACAACGCGCCATTGAAGGTGGCACTGATACATATTGTGGATCAAATATTTCACCACTTGTTTCAGTTAATAGTTCACATGTGTCGATTGGGAATGACCAGCAATCTTCTACTAGGCTGTTGCCTATAACTGTTACTCCATCCATAGTTAGTTCTCCTTTAGAATTTTGAGTTGCGATAGTGCAAGACAAGGCCCAGCCATTTGATGGTGAACCCACGATCAGTACCGAAATAGCGTGGTACTAAATAGAATTTTCTGTATGTTGTGATACGCATGTTAGTTCTCCTTACTGCATACTTGCAGTGTATACTAGGTGTATCTGATTGCAACACCTAATCTTCAGATAGGTTGCAGATGTGAGGCCACCATATGATGAAGACACCTGCTCCGAATAATAAGAACGACCAGTAGGGTGAGTATTCTTGTCTTATGTTGTCAAACCCTGCGAGTATTAGTAAAACTCCTAGTGTTGTGATTAGAGTGATATCAATAATGGATTTCATTTTCAAATTCTCCTTGTGACATTTCAGTTTGCAGCTACTGCTTATATCTTCCGGCCCCCCTGCGGGGCTGGGTGCTGCCGCTGCTTTGTGTGTGCCATGTGATGAGCATAAAAAAAGCCCCGCTGCCGAAGCAGCGAGGCTAGTTGGGAGAGGTTATGAAGCTTGTTTCTTAGCTTGGTAAGCTGCCTCAAGCTTGTCAATGGTCTTTGTGTCAGGCTCATTGTTAGCATGTGTCTCAGGGAATAGCTGTTGTGAAGCTTCTGTGAGATATTTCTTGAGTAACTCGTTGCACTCAAGCTGTGACTGCTGCCATTCAATGTCACGATTGCGTTGTAGTATCTTGTCGTTATCGAGTACTACACCGTGTTCTTTGTGTTCGATGTAGTCGTTCAAGTTCTGATCCTCAAGCTCTTGAATCTTAGAGAGTTTGCTGTTTGTGTTCCAGTCAATGTCGTTAAGAAACTTATTGATGAAATACTGAAGTGTTGATTTGTGTGTCCGATCAGAAAGTGTGAAGACACGATTGAGGTCTTGTGCGAAACCGTTTTTGTTTGATTGCTTAGTCATCTTAGTTCTCCTTTGTGATACCGAGACCCTTCTCGGCTTATGCCCCACACCACAATCATGGCTGCGATCCAAAGGCAAGGCAGGCTCGGGCGGCATTGGATGATCGCCTACAGCCCGCTTGCGCGAAGCGCGACTAAAGCGCGGGCTGTTAGTCAGCTTATGAACAGATCGCCTCTATGCGATATGAGCATAAGCTGGCGTGGCGACCACCAATGGGCGAGACTTGCCTTTGGATGGCAGTTATGATGTGGATAATGGGGCTTGCCGAGAGGGGATTGGTATCTCTGCAACAAAGGAGAACGCGTAGATGACTTGCAATCAAGGACAAAAAGGAGTGTAGCGCGAGGCATCAAGCGTGGCTTCACACTTGCTGATTGTTGTTTATTGGTGCTGTGTATTTCGTGAAAATACCCCCGTGTCCTGCGCGTGTTTCACTGCCCGATGTAACGTCCGTCAGTGATGGGATCAGCAGATCACATCGCTGTCGCAACGGCCATCTAGGGCGTGAGTATGCCACGCGCATTGCCTTGTTGCTGCGATGTGTTGCAACGAGACAGTCGATGCTACCCCTAGCAATCGACAAGCTTGTGGTTAATGACAAGGTGTGTAAATTGTGCGGTTGACAAGCCGAGAGAAAGTGGCTGATAGTGGGGGGGAACACAAGGGGGGGCAGATGACCGAGATTGTGAAGCTTACCGATAAACAGACTGCATTGGTGGATACACTTGTAGCAACAGGCTGTAGCATAACAGAAGCAGCAAAGCTTGCCGGATATGCTGAAGGTGAATCCGGTAGAGTAAGTGCCAGCAAGGCTTTGCGGACAGGACATGTCCAGCAGTACATGATGCAACGGATAGGTGAGAGTATGGGTCTCAATGCTACGGTGGCTGCGGCTAAGATGGTGAGGTTAGCATCGGGAGCTAAGAGTGAGTATGTACAGCTTGAAGCTAGCAAAGACATCTTGGACAGGGCTGGCTTCAAAGCTCCCGACAAGCATATGCACTTGCATGCTGGCGATATTAGCGTGTCCATAGACCTTGCGTAATGTGGTGGGGGGTTGAAAATCGGATGTGTCCACTGTCACTGTGGTCTACCACAGACATTAGAGGTCAAAAAGGTTCGCACCCGAGTTTGATAATATTTTTTTAGTGGGAGGTTCGTTATGATGAAAAAAGCTATAGGTCTTGCTCTTAGTATGGGTTTGGTAAAGCCTGTTACTAGCACCAAGGCGCAGTCAAAAAAAATTAAATCGTCTGCTAAGAAGCGCAAGAGTTTAATAAGTGTTACGCCGGAGCGTAAAACTTTTTATAAGAATGTAAAAAGGCGGGGCCAGATGTAATGTGTTTAGGTGGTGGTGGCACTAACTATCCTGATCTTGGGCCGAGGGATACCAGCAACGAGCTTATTGTTAGCAAGTACGAGCTTAGTGAAGAGAACAAGGCCAAGAACTTGAAGCGTGCTAAGTCTCTTGTTAAGTTTAACAGCAACAATGATGATGGCGGCGGTGATGGCAACGATGGTTTAGGTGCTGGCACTTCTGTTGGCAGTAGCAGTAGCGGCGGTAATTACGGCGGCATGGATATGAGTAACGTAGGATAATGGCAAAGACACCAGCATGGACAAGAAAAGAGGGAAAGAACCCAGCAGGTGGACTCAACGCTGCCGGACGCGCCTCTTACAAAGGCGGCACCCTCAAAGCCCCAGTAAAGTCGGGGGACAATCCAAGAAGATCAAGCTTCCTATCGCGGATGGCAGGGAATAGTGGGCCAGAACGCGACTCGAAGGGCAAGCCTACACGCCTGTTACTCTCCCTGCGGGCGTGGGGTGCGTCATCAAAGTCTGATGCAAGGGCAAAAGCAAGAGCTATTAGCAAACGAAACAAAGCAAAGAAAGCGAGGGCGTGATGCCTAATGTAGCTGGTAAGAAGTTCCCATACACTAAGGCTGGTATGGCTGCTGCCAAGAAGATGGCAGACAAGAAGGCCAAGCCCAAGCGCAAGAGCTTGATTAAGAAAGGCTAGACAATGAAGACTCCAGCAAAAGCTATTAAGAAAGTTGCTGACAAGCAAAAAGCTTCAAAGCCTAGAAGTTTAGTTCAGTTAAAAGCTGACGTTGTTTCTGAGATTAAATCCAGAGACCCAAAAGCAAATCCTAAGTTAACTAAAGTTGGTCTTTTTGATTTAATGCCTGAGGCCGACCAAGATGATTTAAGGATGGATTTAAATGAACTGGGGCCAATGAGTTCTCCCCAAAGTCCTTTCTTTGGAACAAAAAATGCTTATAAAAAAGAAGTTAAGCGTTTGGCTATACAATGGTTTAAGTCAAAAAGAGGTTTATAATGGCTTATCAATTCAATGATGGTGAGGTTTATGATGGCCCCACAATTACCCTGCCAGATGGACGTGTTGTTTCTGGTGCGACCTTTACGCCTGAGTCTAGGCGGCTTTATGAGATTGAGGTTGTTCCCGAGCCTGTAGTTGTGGCTCAGGTAACTGAGGCTGTAAGAGCAAGAGATGACAGCGGCAGACTTGTTGCTGATGACAAGGCCACGCCCGAAGTTAATGAAGCTTGGGTTGTCGGCAAGGCTCCTAAGAAAAAAGCATTAAGGAAAAAGAAAAGTGTCAGTTAACGCAGCGGGTAATTACACCAAGCCAACTATGCGTAAGTCTTTATTCAATCGCATTAAGGCTGTGTCAAAAGGTGGCGGTGCTGGTCAGTGGTCAGCGCGTAAGGCTCAAATGCTTGCCAAGGCTTACAAAGCTAGAGGCGGGGGATATACGTCTTGAAGAAGCAGCATCAGTCTTTAGTCAACTGGACTAATAAAAAGAGGAGAGCCAAGAGTGGAAAGCCATCTACTCAAGGGCCAAAAGCCACAGGTGAAAGGTATCTTCCTGCCAGAGCCATCAAAGCGTTATCGGCGCAGGAATATGCAAAGACCACGGCTGCTAAAAGAAAAGGACGTGCGGCTGGTAAGCAGTTCGTCAGCCAGCCTAAAAAGGTACGAGATAAAGTGAAGACATACCGCACATGAGTTTTATGCACACCCTTAAAAAAGAAGAGCGTGACGCATTACGCATTGTCGTAAAGAAGGTTCACCTCGCTCATCATCCAAAAGAATTTTG
>Ga0181409_1000944_pt1 | contig 11293 bp, 4 predicted proteins | sample 32SPOviralmetaG_FD_130138 | JGI IMG/M metagenome (GOLD analysis project Ga0181409, IMG submission 130138) | Marine viral communities from the oligotrophic San Pedro Time Series (SPOT) site, San Pedro Channel, CA, USA - 32 SPOT_SRF_2012-05-30 | ecosystem: Environmental > Aquatic > Marine > Strait... | reverse complement strand
CGTTATCTAGCTCTGCATCGAACATACGCATTAAATAAGGTTTTATAGCATCCATGCTAACAGGCTTTTTTATTATGTTGCCATTCGCATCTTGTGTTTGAACAAATTTGTCTCCGTACATTTCTTCAAACTTTTCTGTTACCCCAGCAACATAATCAAAAGCGTTTTTCTTAGGAACCATTTTAACCGGCGCATTTAAATATTGTTTTACACTTTGAACATAACCTAAGCCGCCGGGTGTAGACCCCCCTGTCATAATATCTCCGTTTTCATTTCTAAAAACGCCTGTAATACCTTTTCCAGTAGCTATTCCAAGAACTGTATCAGTATTTTTAGGCCCAGAAGCGTCAAAGTCATATGTGTCTTGCTCAAAATCTTCTTTTGTTTTAATTTGATAAGCTTTGTTTGCCTCATTAACACTTTTTAATTCTCGAATTTGATTTTTAAATTTTTGTGACCGTTGGCTCCATTGATTAAATCTTCCTTCTGATATAGCTTTATCGCGGTCTTTTTGATGATTAACCCAATCTTCTCTTAAGTTGAGAGAAACTTCTTGAACAGAAGCGTTCCAAACATCACTAACACCTGTGCTGTCTACATCAAACTCAGCAAATTTATCCTCATAATAATCTTGTAAATCATTAGCAACTTGTTTTCTATAATTAGCTCTGTCAACACTCATATTATAACCCTCAGCTGCCGCAGCACCAACACCCATCCATGAAGGAGCAGACATTCTACGCATTTTTTCACTATATGTTCTACCCTCGGTATAGCCAGACTGCTGGCCTGCATCAAATGCTGTGGTTGGAACACCTGGGGTTTGTACAATACCCGATGTTGAAGACCCTGAAAAAACCCTCGCTGTATTATTAACTACCCGGCGTCCTCCCCTTCTACTAAGAGGTGTAGTTACTCCTTTTATAAAGTCATATGGGGTTCCTACACTGTTGTCTCTTAAGTTATTTTCAGTGGCTATATTTATATTTTCACTTTTTGGATCATTTTTTAATCTCCAAGCAGAAGCCGCTGTTGTAAATTCATCAAAATTAGTTATACCTTGTTCTTTTTTGAGTAGAGCTCTTTGTTTTTCATTCAGCTCATTCCAAGCCATTCTATCTGTATACTTTTTTTGATTTTGTGCGGTATCTGCTGGCGCACTTAAGTTGGCCGTAGGCGGTACTCCAGTATCAATTTTCTTTTGAATTTCTTGGCCTAATCCTCCTATTTTTTCCAAACCAAAGTCAGTCGAAGGCATGTCTTGTCCCATTTTGCCAAAAACCTCTTCGTAGTTTACAGCATCATCTTTTTTTTGGTCGTTGTTTAAACCTTCTTCTTTTTCTTTACCCTCAGCGATAGCTTCTCCAATAGCTGATCCTATCCCAGCTATTGCTTCGCCTACTAAATTTTGAGGTGCGCCAGCAGCTGAAACTAACCCTATGTTAACACCTCCCGTGACTAATTGTCTTCTATATAATGGACTACTCATATTAACTACCTTTAAATATATTAGCAAATCCTTCAGCACCACCCGCTCCCGAGGCAACACCACCGGCTATTTCTCCGATACCACCAACAAGCATTTGTGTTGATCTTGCTCTAGCCGCATCAGCCGCTGCTTTTCTTCCAGCAGCCATATTTAATAATTCGCCTTGCTGAAGATATTGCTGTGACTGAATATCTTCTTCTCCTTGTGCCTCGAGCTGTTGTAATTGGCTTGCTTGTTTAACTCTAGCCATTTCATTGGCTTGCTCTTGTCTAGCTATATCAGCGGATATACCTCTTTTAGACATTAAAGCCGCTTGGGCAATTGCTTGAGCTCCTCCAGCTGCGCCACCTGAAGCTATCGCTGCTTGCATAGATTGAGCGAGTGCTGCATCTGTTTGTTGTGCTTGGAACTGCGAAGCATCTTGATTAATAGTTAAATCTTCGGCTACATTTTCTAACCCTTTATAAGCATTTGTAAATTGAAAGTTTTCAAAAGACGCTTTTCGCGCAGCTAGTTCTGCTGCCGCTGCTTTTGCTTCTTTTCTTCTTTTTCCGCCACCAACAAGAGAGCCTATTATTTTAGACCCCCCGGCTATTGCTGCAGCTGCTAATAATCCTGCCATAATTAATTATTTTTTTTATATTTTTTATATTCACTTTCAGTCATACAATAGTTATAATCTTCTAAATCATCAATGCTTTCTAAATTTAATGGATTTTGAAACACGTTTTGAAATATTGACATCTTATTTGCATAAATAGCTCGTTGGGTTCCAGCTTTTGAAAAACCAACATAAGGGGCGGTATAGTTCTCTTTGCCTGTGCTAGTTGATATAGTTATATCTCCTTCTAACAAAAACCAAGCATGGTCTCGTTTGTGTATAGCACTTATTATAGCGGTTCCCTCATTAAGCAACATTCTTCTTAGATAAATACCGTCTGTTGTTTCGTTTTCAATTTTAAATAAATCACCACCTTCCCTAACAAGCTTTCCATTATTATGTATAAGAAGCTCGTTAGATTCTGTGGTGTATATCTTGTTTAAAGCCTTTTCTGTTTTGGTTTTAAAAGATTTATTTAATAATCTATTTTTAATAAATTTAATTATATTCATTTAATTTAGGATTGACTTATATAATATTCTGAGCTTACCGCAAATAGCTCTTTAGTTGTTGTACCTGAGTTTCTAAATCTTACTTTTTCAAAGAAACCTTTTGTTCCTGCGGTGGTTTGAGTGTTAGACCCGTCTTGTATTAAAGGATAAAATCCGTTAGCATCGGGAGTTCCATTTGGATCAACAATATATACCGGTTGTAAGCCGACAATAGCTCCATGGTATTTGCCTTCTTTTAAAAACCATGTGTCATCCAATACCCTAACACCTGTAATAACTCCATCATCTTGATCTGCTTTTATTTCAACAGCTTCCCACCCAGGGCTTCCTTCGTAGTTAAGAGTTAACCAATCAGAAACAAAAGTTGGATTGTCATTAAATATAAACTGTACTTCAGAATTATATTGTACACCATAAAAATTATTACGTGCCGCTGTATCTGAATTATGTAAATAAATTTGTCCGTTCTTGAACGTATAAAATTTATTATTTAAAGTTACTCCAGATTCAGGCACATAGCTATATCTTGATGTCCAACCTCCTGTTCGCATACTATATCCAATAGTAACATTAGATGTTTCGCTAGGAATCGTTTCAGACCCAATAGAGACATCATTAGGATCGTAACCTTGCATAGATAATATGTATGCTTTATTAGCTCCATTATAGCATCCTATCAGCTTAGAAGCTGTGCCTATCCTATCTCTAAAGAAATTAGACATACCCCTTGAGCTTATCGGAAACATTTGACCATTAGCGGGTGTAAGTTGTATAACATCACCTCTTTTTGCGTCTGTAAAATATATATTATTTCTAAAGTATGCAAAAGATTCAGGGTGTGTACTTATACCGTAATTACCCTGGTATGCCACTGCTTGACCTAGTACATTTGGTGTCGCTATTAGGTTAACGCTTTCGTCTGCGTTAAATAATGCGTCTTTATCTGCTAATACTTTGAATACTTTATCCTCTGTTAGCGTTAAAAGATTTGTGTCTAAAGCAAACATTTTTTGAATACCACCATAGTTAGGCTCAAGCTCTTTAGTGGGATTTAGTGCCATGTTAAACTGATTTAACTCATTCACCCCTGTTTTAGAGTTATATAATCCAGAAAATATAATACCTGCTTTTCTACGCTCTTGAGCATATCTTGCTTCTGGGGTGGTTACTCTAACACCTTTTGCTATTTCAACGGTATTGAATTTATCTAAAAGCTTTCTTGATTCTAAATATACTTTTTTATTTGTAGGCTCTACTGTGGTAATACAATTAGACCATTTTATAGAATTTACTTTACCATGATCTGTTTCTACATCGTAAGTATCTGCTGTTTCCCAATATAAATCCAAATTAGACTCAGCAATTGGTTCCGTTTCAAAGTTTAATTCTTTTATATTAGTAACTTTTCCATCTTCATCAAAATCTGTTTGTCCTGTTGGCAATTTTGTTATATTAGTATTATTAACAACATCTCTAGGTACTTTTACAAAAAATGATCCTTTTAGTTTTTCAGCTCCTTCTTCTGATAATCCTAATTTATATAACTTTAAAGTCATAGTAGGATCACCTGCTGTAAACCTGTGTCCACCTTTATCTAATCCAGAGCCTGGTATGACACTTCCGCTTTCATCAATTCTAGCTCCTAAATCAAATTTAAAAACGTTTCTTTTACTATTATTGCCGCTGGCTAAAAAAGTTATTGAATCAACTAATAAAAGAGAGGTTTTATAACTATTATTATCAGACTCATTTGCTGGCTGAAATCTTAAAGCCAATCTTTCTCCATACGAACTAACATCAATTGTTTGATCTGATAATCCACTTGATGTACTTCCAGACGCTACGTCGAAAACGACTGTTTCATCGGGGTCTTGGCCAGATATATATTTATTTAAAGAACTAGCCTCAGGTGTAAAAAGCACATTTGACTCATCTGCTAAAAGTATAGTACTGTCCCCTACGCTTGTAGGTCCTGTTGTATGTGACCCGCCTGAGCCTGTTGCAGCGGTTTTTATTGTGCCTCTATTTTCTATAAATGTCATTATAGGTACAACACTTCTTTCATTAACCTGATTTTTTACAATATCAGGGGCTTCATTCTCTATATCTAATACCGGGTGTCGAGACTGCTTCTCAAATATTACTTCTGTTCCGTCAAAGTTATGCCTACGCGGTATTAATATAGTATCATCAGTTATTTTATTTCTATCTGTAGAATTAAATTGTAAATAAACATTATCTGAATTACTATCCGATTCTTCTCCGTCATTATATACATTAAAGGCTGATAAATTAAAATGTTCATCTGAAACATCTTTTACATAATATCTATAGTATTTTGCCCAGCTGGGTGCATCTGATTTTATTTTAGCAGTTAATTGAGGTCTAAACAAATATGTAAAATCTGTTTTAAAAGCCGATCCTTCCCCTTCTACTTCAACTCCTTTTTGTGATAATAGACCACCTACTCTTCCATATTTATCAATATAAGCAACCCCAACGTCATATGTCCTATTAGTTTTTACAGCCGGTCCGTTATCTCTAGCTGAAAGATTTTGCACATTCACCTCTATAGCTAAATCATCGCTTTGGTCATATTTATGTACGTAATTACCATACATTAGTCTATTAGCTGTAATTTCTTGAGCTTTAGCTTGTAAAGGAACGTTATCAAATTGTCTATCAAGTTGATCGTTTGGCAGGGCTGTACCAAACGACCTTTTGTCTATTTTTACATTGATACCAAAACCATCACCCCTTTGGGCTTCTGGTATTTCTATTGTTTTTAAAACATAAACAGTGCTAGATATTGATTCGGTATACAATATATCAACCGCCACAACATCAGGCCCACCTTTATCTATACCCTGTAGGTTTATAGTTTCTACAGAGTTTACCATAGATGTATTATGCCCTTTTTTAAAAAAATCTTCAACATCAGGATCTTTTGGGTAAAAAGTAACCTTGTTAAAGGGTGCATAAGGTGAATACTCACCATCAAAATACCTCCATCTATAACTAAAGTACGGGAATATTTTTTCAAAAGGAGTTTTTACTGCCATTATTTTTTGTTATTTATTATAAAGTTACCGCTAGGTCGTTTTTTCGTAGTAAATTATTACCTTCTCCGTCTCCTAGTCCGCGGCCACCGCCGCCACCACCACCGTTGTAACCAGATGCTGCTTGCCTAACTAGAATTGCTGCTGTTTTAGTGGGGTCAGAACCATGCTTTAAAGTTACATAGCATGTTCGCTCTGTTGGACTATAGTTTATCCCTACAAATATAACAACCCCCGTACTACCGTCTCTACCGTCTTCAATACTAACCATAGGCCCTGCTGCGCCTGTGCTCCAATTAGTTGAATTAGCAGTAAAACCCGCTAAAGCTGGTGTTACAAAAACTTCAATAGCAGAGTGGTTTAATACGATATCAGTTGGGCCTCTTTCGCCAGTCCTAGTACCATCGCTGTTAAAGTCTACTGCTCGAATTGCTGGTCTAATAGATGATGGTCCACTGTATCCTGCACTCGCCCCGTTTGTAATAACTTGTATTTCACTACTTATCCCAGAACCTTCCGAATTACTTATTATAGCAATCCAATTGTATGCTGTATTTCTTTCCAGTTCTATGTTGGCATAAAATGGATTTCCTCTCCTTAACGCAGCCACAAATGTTCCTTGATCTTTAACACCTTGCGGTGTATTAACGGTAAGGTCTGAGGCTTTTATATAGAAAAACCCTAGTGGGTAGGTCCCCGTCCAATTATAGTTAGAGTTCGTCGACGCCTGCTTGGCGCTAATATTAACCATACCCCCTGGCAGTACTTGTCCTGTTGTTTCGTTAATTGGAAAAGGTGCATTTAGTATTACATTCGCAGTACTAAATTTATATAATCCAGAAACACCCTCTCCTGAAGCAAAATTACCATAGGGTAGTGTTGAAGAAATTCCATTATTAACGCTTGAAAAAACATAATATTCTGTATTTGGCGTAAGCTTAGGAAAACTGGTTGGAACAAATGTTGAATCATCTATTTCTCCCATATTAACCCAAAACCGATCACTCCTTGAGTTGTTAAGCTCTGAAGTAGCAGGTATTTGTCCTTTATCTGCGTTTGCAGAACTAAGCCCAAGTGTGGTATTAGCTCTAATATATTCTCTTCTAGCGTCATCTGTAGAGCCTGTTACTGCACTAGTTTTCATGTAGTAAAACTTAGGAGACATGCTGGATATTGCTCTAGAACCATCAATATTTTTTCTAGTGCTACTTGATACAAATCTTGCTTGAACGCCAGAGATATTTGATACATCAATACTAGGAATAGGAAGCTGAGCTGGTGGGCTTAATGTTTTTAAGTCAACCACCCCGTCAATACTGCCTATTTGTAAAGTTTCAGTCTTAGCAAATATTTTGCCTGAAGTTGCAGTAGGTTGTATCCACGCTTGTATTGAATATTCAGTATTAGGCAAAAAGCCAGTTACTTCTAATGACCAACTTCTTGTTCCGGTACTTGAGTGATTAACGTAGTTTTGTAAATTAACCGCTGCTGTTGTACCAATAGCAGGAAAAGAAGTTGAACTAGTTATAGCATTTCCTTTCGCCACCCATCTAAAGCCGGCATCGTAAACAGTAGAACCTGCAATTCTGCTTGTAATTTGAGCTTCCATAACAAGTGTGTCTGTTGTGCCTTCCTTAGCTCTACCTGGTTTTGTTGAAAATAAAGGAGCGTTGCCCTCTGATGTGTTAAAAGGGCTTTTAACCCTAGAATATCCTATTGATTGGCCGTTATTAGCCCAAGCAATAAAATAGTAGTTCATGTTTGGTAATAAAGGCACTACATCGCTCCCGTTGAAAGTTGCGGCCGCACTGCCTTCGACAATCTGTTCTGTAAAACCAAAAGGACCACCTAAAGATTTACTAAATATATATGTATATGCAGTTCTATCATTTACGGCGTCTAAAATTTCTTTTTTTCTGTCTTCCTGGTTTGTTGGGAAAACATAAGAGGGGTCTTTTGAAATAACGTGGTACCCCATCGAGCTCACTTCACGTGTTGTTTGTAACCCTGAGTTTATTAGCTCAGCTCTAACGGTTATTCCAGGATCAGAAGAGTCGTTATATTCTACATTTTCTAACACTATGCTAGGTTCTATGCCAGTGTTCGCTTCGTTAACAAACGGGAATACGTCTGTTTTTGAAAAACTATTATTGTTATTAGTAGCAAAAGCCATAAAGTTTATTTTTTCTCCAAAAGACAAAACGCCATCTTGTAGAGGTAAATCCGCTGTATCAAATTCAAATTCTTCAAATTGATTATAAGCATTTAAACTTACCTGTACTTTATGTATGTTGGGGTTTGAAACTTGCTGCCCAAGCATAACCACTTGCTGGTCTGTTACTTTGCTTATGTAAAAACCTCTCGTTGCAACACTTTCTCCGTTAGATCTCAAAACTCTAGCTTTAACAATAACTGTGTTTGCGTTTTCATCACTCAAGCGAGCGCCTAAAAATTGTATTTCTGGTCCTTCCGAACCTGTTGAAAGAGTGTTTTTTACAGTACCTTTACCAATTCCCGATGCAATATTTACAGCAAATGCTTGGTAATAATATCTTCCAACGTTAGCCAAATTCATTAATCGAGCGCTAAAATTACCATCAGCATCAGCAGGTTCTGTAGCCCATAATATTCTTCTTTGCGGCTCATTTTCTAAATCGCTGGGTTGATATTGATTTAATATATCATACTCTTTATAATAAAAACCCTTTTTTATAATAGCAGAATCCCCCGTGTTAGTTATTGTGCCTTTTAAGTCAAATCCTCTTCCTGTAATTTTTTGAGCTATTTTTGTTTCAACAACAGGGGCTGTAAAATTAACGCCGCCTGATGCAAAAGAAAGTATTTCACCATCAACTCTTTCGTCTACACCATTAAAAGCAAACGCAAATACATAATATTTAGAGCTTGCCGTTAATCCTGTAACTTGAGATTGAAATTGATTACCTATGGTAGAAGAAACAACTTTTATACCATTTGAAACTATATAAGCCTGGTCTACAGAAGCACTCGTGTTGTCTTCTAAGTAATAGAAGCCTCTTTCTGTTATATCAGTAAGCCCTGTTGAGGACTCCCCGTACAGCATTACTGTGGTAAAAGAAGGTGAAGGTTGTAGTGTAACAACAAGGGGTCTTGTAGCCTCACTTATAACGTCATCAGCAGATAAACTTAAATCAAACCCCATTGGGTGAGGCTTGATTACGGTAATATCGCGTTCTTGGAATGACCTACCGTATATAGATGTTGTGCCTGTGCTATGGTCAGCATCGCCATACTGGGGTTCCTCCTCGTTATTTTTAAATTGCTTTATATTTATTTTTTTAGGCTCGTTTTTATTATCTGTAAAAAAAAGCATTCCATCTATGATGTTTATGCCTGTAATTAAACGATCTTTACTAAAATTTAATATTGAACTTGCCATATTATGTTATTGTTATTTGGGTAATATAAGCACCTATGTCTACAGTACCACCCGGATATACGTATTGAGTGTTGCCACTATAAGCGTCTGCAACTGTTTTAGTCATTCTTATTACTCCTAACACTAAACCTCCGCTAGAGTATACACCTGCATTATTTCCACCGTCAGTCCAAGTTAAAAAACCGCCATTTCCGCTTTGAGAAACGCTCCATGTCCCGCTAACCGGTAAACCTAAGCCTTGGCCAGTACTTGATATAATATATGCAGTTGATAATGTAGATATATTATTGCCAGCGCTGAACCCCCAAGGAAAAGAAACAGAACCACCTGAAGGTACTGTTATTTGTATACTGGTACGACTTGTGTTGTTAGGCGATATACTAGGCGATGAACTAGTCGCTCCTGATGGTAAATTAATAAAAGGTATTGGAACATCTTTCATTCCAGTAAAACTGCCACTAAAAGTTATTGAGGGGTTTGTACTTATTTCACTATCATTTATTGAACTGCTATAGGTTATAAGTCTAGAAGCTAACGACCCACTAATTACAGTGCTACCCCCTCCAATTGAAGCTGTAGGAACTGTAGAACTTGTTGTAAAATATTTATAGTTACCATTAACATTATAAGGGTCTGTTTTAAAACTAATATTACCGCTATTTGGCACTATACTACCGTTTTGTGTAGACCAAGTCATTCTATCTGGAGTTCCACCAACTTTTAAATTAGCCGTAGGTAAATTGGTAAAATTACTATTGGTAATTAATGCGGTTTGTCCAACCGCTGCTGCATTAGATGTGCCTGAAAGCACTGTGCCATCGAAAGATCTACCTGCACTATTTTCAGCAAATATTAATCCATATAGTGTTGTTGAAGCCGCAACTGTTACTACAGCACTTGTTGTAGCACCTACGGTAAATCCTGTGAAATTAGTTACAGTATATCCGGAGGCTGTACCACCGTCTCTTATAGTATTAGCTGCTGTTGTAAAAGCTGAAACAGAACCACTAGTTAAGGAAGTAACAACATACATAGAGGCTGCTGGATCTCCTCCGTTTGTATTACCTTGTGCACTAAACGTTACATGTAAGTTACCTCCCACTACCGATGGGTTTATAAAAGTGGGTGCTTGTATTGAAGACGTCACTGTTTGAAAATTAACCACTTCGCTTAAGGATGTTCCTACCGAGTTTATAGCATAAGCTATAAATATATATTTAGTATCTGCTGTTAATCCTGTTAAGTCAGTACTAAACGGCGTTGTAACAGAGCTTAATATAACTTGAGTGCCGTTAGCCTGCACCTCAGCAGCTGTTCTGCCGTCTGTTATTGTTGTTCCTGATGAAACTTGAGAAATTTTTATAGGTAACGAAGGCAAAGTAGTAAACTCTAATTCACAAGGTCGTGGCCCTGCATAATCAGAATATGTATATGTAGATGAAGCAACAGTGGTTCCTGTACTATCTTTTACAATTATATCAGACTCAGGCACGCCATCGAAAGGATCATTCCAATTTAAAAACCCATCAGATAATATAGCTGTATTTCCAATTATTTCATCTAAAATTATTTCATTACTATAATATGTTGTGGTGGTTGTACCGCCTGTGTCTTCCATCCAATAAAAGCCAACCTCTGTTATGCCAGCGCTATTAGATGTAAATTTTCCATTTAAAGTTGCTGTTACATCTAGAATATTAGTAGCTGAATTTGCTAAAACTTCAGGTGCTATTATAGGATTTTGGGTTAATTCAAGTTGTCCGTATACGTACTCTCCTTTATTGGAGTACCCGTTGGGCGTTAAAACCTTTACATCTACTTTTTTAGTTTGAGCAGATGTTACTGTGCCAAAATTTTCAGTTAATATTTCTAGCTCTCCTATTTGAGATGTAGCTAGTATTATTCCAGCATTAGTAACGCTCCCGCTACTTAATGATTTTTCAAATGTAAAAAGTTCTTCCGTAGAAGTTGCAGGGCTGTTGGATGTTTCAACTATTACAGGGTGTATCGAATTAGTGATTACATCATATTCAAAAATGCCATCAGTTTTATCGCCTGTAACAAAATAATATACTCTGTCTGTTTCTGGGTCAACAATACTGCCTATAACTTCTGCGTTTGGGTTGCTTTCTGCTGATAGCCCCAATATGTTTTGATTGCCAAGTATATGGTTGCCTTTTAGATTTTCTATAGCACCCACATTAGCATCCTCTG
>Ga0181409_1000943_pt1 | contig 11300 bp, 11 predicted proteins | sample 32SPOviralmetaG_FD_130138 | JGI IMG/M metagenome (GOLD analysis project Ga0181409, IMG submission 130138) | Marine viral communities from the oligotrophic San Pedro Time Series (SPOT) site, San Pedro Channel, CA, USA - 32 SPOT_SRF_2012-05-30 | ecosystem: Environmental > Aquatic > Marine > Strait... | reverse complement strand
TCTCCACTGGTAGCACGACCAATATCTAGCTTTAGTTTTAGGACCTGGATTGTCGCAATTGTGCCTTGCTCTAAACGACTTTCTCCTTGCTGGGTCATCTCTTTTAATACTTAAACCTGTTGTATCACCAAATGAAACTTTTTTAACTTTATCACCGTCCATAACATATACATAAAACTTCTTACTTCCACCACGAATTGGGTCATTAAGTTTGACCTTTTTTCCTTGAAATTCAGCCTCGTAAATACCCTCAGCCTCATGTTCAAAGATGGTTTCTTCACATACTTTATCAATATTTTCGTACTCTTTATATGTTTTCATTATAGTTTCGCAATCATTTTAGCAACCACTTCTTTAAGTTTTTCAGTTGCTTCTTCTTTGTATCGTTCCCTATATTTATAAACAACTTCATCTGAAGCTGCCCACTCTTTAATGTCTTTTTCACTAGGGCTAGATTCTTTATCAATAATACCTTTTTTCTTTTCTACTTCTATACTTTGACCAGGTGTTATTCTTTTTGTGTGGTCTGCATAATCTTTACCTATTTCATATGATTCTGGTACATATCCATCTACTCTCATAGCGTCTTCCATACTCATACTTTCTGGTACACAATTAGGCACTTGTTTACCACCTTTATTTTTCATACCAACTTGTTTATAACCTGTCCAACAAGCGTCTTGTAAATCTTTCTTCATCTCACCAAACATCTTCTTATATTTTTGTGTATGAATACTAGGTTTTGTCTTAGCACCTTTATCGCCTGGTGCTGGTTTATTATCGTTCTTTGTAGTATCTTTGTTTTTAAAATAATCAGCTCTTTTCTTTTTAGTATCTTTACTTAAAGTTTTGTAATACTTTTTAGGTTGTGTGCCTTTTACTTTTTTAACATCTTTGTCTTGTGGCTGAGCGTCTAAATCTTCTTTGATTTCTGATACGGCTTCGAAGCCATAATCAACATCTAAATCGTGTTCTCTCACTTCTACCTCTCTGTCTGCTGAAATTGGAATACAATCCCAAATCCATGCTTTGTGTAAATTGTTATTGTTATCTTCTAGTACAACATAATTTGTACCTTTTCTTATTACTTTACCTTTTACATCTTCTTTAATATAATCAACTTCATCATTGATTTTGAATATCATTTCTCTTATGTAAAGGTCTCTAATTTGATTTTGTTCAAATTGTTCAAGGCTAGCAATTGGTCTAACATTTTGCATATGCGTATAGTTAGCGGCCAATCTCATGCCTCGTCTTACATCTTTCATTAATGTATTTGCGTCAACACCTCTTGGTAAACCTTTTGAAAAATTAGATAGGTCACCTTTGGCAGCCGCAGCTCTCATCTTACTTGCTGACATACCAGCGGCGCCTTCAGCATCCGGGTCTCTTTCGCCAGCAGATACAATATTAATTTTATCAAAGTTGTAATAACCATGTCTTGATTTTACATCATTATACTTTTTAATTATTGTATCAAATTCTCTTACTCTATCACTACCAACAACCATAGAAATTTCTGTAAATCCTTGGCTATATAATAATGTACAAATATCTAATATCATATTTGTAGAGTTAACCATTATGTTTCTAGCATGACTAGGAAACATTTTTTTCATGTACATTAGTTTCTGTCTAGGCGATAATGGATTCTTTTTAGGGTCTTCACTTCTACTTAAATAAATTCTGTAATCATCTGCTCTTACAGATTTAACTTTGTTTATAAGTTTTTCATGTCCGATAGTAGGTGGATTAAATCTACCAAAAGTAAATGCGATAGAGTTGCCATCATTTCTTGCTTCGTGCATTTCTAAATCGTCAATCTCTTTATCATCTACTTTACCATCTTCTAAAATCTTTTTACATTTCTTATAGAATTTTAAGTAATGGTATTTTTCTAACATTTTATAGATAACATTTTTAGGTAATCTATTCTTAATACCAAATTTTTGTATTTCATCTGGTGACATATCTTTATCAAAGGCAGCTCTTCTATCTGCGTCAACACCATCACCGACTTTTACAATTTGTTCTATACTATCTTCTATTTCTTCTAACTTATCTTTTACTTTATCTTGTAAATCTAAAATGTCGTTAGGTTCTAATTCTTCTAATTCTCTGTAATCTATTATATCTCTTTTTAATTCACCTTTAATTACATCTAACTCTTGTACTTTTTTTTCGAAATCTTTGATGTATAATCCAATATCAAAAATAAAATCTTCCGGTCTTTTAATGAATTTATTTGTCTGTATGTCATATACAGCGTCAGCCTTTTTATTTTGATCCTCATAAGTTTTTTTGTCAGTTATAAAATAATAATTAATAGGGTGTTCAGAACCAGGTATTAGTTTACCTTGTATATTATCAGGATTATTTGCTGACAAATACTTTTTAGATAATCTTGTTCTTTCTTCTTCTTGTTTTTCAGCAGGCACATCAAATAATACATTGATGTCTAGGTCTGCGTCTGCTCTATATCTTTTTGTTAATATAGAACCAATCAAAGAAGTTTTTAAAATCGGGTACTCTGACTCAAACTCTTTTAACTGAGCCTGAATCTGAGTCTTTACGCTAGCCTTAATTTTAGGGTCTTTTGTATCTGCGTTATCAAATACTTTTGGTGCATAAGTTCTTCTTGGTATATCAATGATACTTTCTTTAAATGTTTTTCTCATTGTTATATTAGGATAAATTTGTTTTGCTAACTTTACACTTGCTGTATGGTCTGAAGGATAATGCCAACCTGCATATATTCTACCTTTACCACATTTTTCAGCGCCTTCAATTAAACCTTTTTTGTGTTCAGGATATTGTTCAATATAATACTCTGCAATTAACCTTGATTGTAAACTGTGGCCTGATGGATATGCTGGCGATTTCATACTATCACTATCTAAAGGCATATGGTCAAAGTCCATTTTCATTGCCTCTGCAAGTTGATAAGGTCTCACTCTTTCAAACTTGTTCTTATAATATCTTACAATACCAGAACCTATGTCTGCTAATTTGTCTATATCAGACTCTTTGTATTCTAAATTATTATCATCTAAATATTTTTTAACTGCATAACCAACTTGGTCGTCATGGTCTTTTACACTTTTCTCTATCTCGGCAGTTCTTTCTTTAAACATATCTTGCATATCGTTTAACTCTTGGTAAGTTTTATCACTACCATTAGAGCTAGGCTTTGCAATAGACAATTCTTTGTAATCGCCTTTATAGTTTTTAACAGGCTTCTCGTCTATCTTAGCGTGTCTTAAACTATCAATGTCTATGAATTCTTTAAATCTCATTTTCTTCTTCTTGCTTTTATTTCTGAAGCCATCCATCTTTTTGCTGTGTATGACTTTATTTTATTTCTTAATAGTCTTCTAACATTCTTATCAACCTTATTCATAACAATAGATGTAAGTTCTTTATCATCTTTACTATTATCAACAATAATCATATTTTCCATACCAAATAAATTTTGAAATCTACCAATATTACTTTGCACTTTTGACCAAGAGGCCTTCGTAATATATTCTGGTACAGTTCTTTCTCGTCTTCTATTTCTTTCTAATGCAACATCTAAACTAGTGTTTACAAATATCATATAACAATCATAACCTAATTGTTTTAAAAGACTTGTTTGTAAGTTTATCTTATCGTAATCTCTACCAGTACCATCAATAACCATACCTAATCTACCTTTGATAGATAAATCCATAGTTTTATCACTAGTTGCTTTTGCTCTTGCTCTTATCATATCTCTAGCTTCTGCCTCATTATCTGGCATTTTAAGAGATAGATTATTCTTTTTTAATGCCATCTCAAAAGCATTATCGGAGTTTACAATTCTTAAACCTGTACCACCAAATGCACCTCTTGTAACAAATGATTTACCAGAACCTGGACCACCTGCTAAAAAGAAAGCCTTAAATATATTGGCGTCATATAAACCCTCTTGTAAATATCTTATTTCATCAAAAGTCTTCATTTAATTTTACCTATAATCTCTTTACTAATTTTCTCTGGCGTACTGCCTTCCGCCTTAATATTTATTATTTCATCTTTGTAATATGTAAGTAAAGGTGCTGTTTCTCTTTCATAAACCTTTAATCTATTTTTTATAATCTCTGGTTTATCATCAGCTCTGCCTCTTGCTGTTAATCTTTTAATAACTTCTTCTTCGGATACTTGAAGATTAATAACATGGTCATATTCTATATTTGCCTTTTCCATCATTTCTGCTTGTTTAACACTTCTAGGAAAGCCATCAAAGATATAACCTTTTTGTGCGTCTGGTTTTTTTAATCTTTCTTTTACTGCGTCTATAACTATTGGTGTTGGTGCAAATTCACCTTTTGCTAATAGTTCTTTTACTTTTCTACCGTCTGGTGTATCTTGTTTTGATAGTGTTCTCATCATATCACCAGTATAAATGTGTGCAATATTTAATTCTTTATTAATCAGTTCGGAGTAAGTTGACTTACCAGAACCAGGACCACCAATCATAATAACTTTTGGTCCGTTTATTTCTTCGAAAAAATATTGCTTAAATGATTTCATTTACCTTTTCCGCTTAAATACTGTACAGATTTTTCTCTACTTTTCCAATAGCCTGTACCATGTTCTCTATTACACCATCTTTTATGCCAAGCATAGTTTGTAAACTTGACACCTAAACTTTCTATAATACTATAATACCAATCTTTTATTCTAATCATTAACCTTTTACCCAATCCTTTTCTGCTGTAAAGTTTGCTCTACTAAATTCTAATCTATCGACAAGTTTAATTGCACCTGCAACTCTGTCAACTGCAACATAACCCTCTGGTGCTGTTACTTTATATCCGTTAGGTGTTCTTAAAAAATTACCAATGCTTTGCACTTGTGACAACTTATTAATTAGGAAGTTTTTTGCATTTCCTAAACTAATATGGCTTGCAATTGCAAAGTACAAAGCTTGTTGGTTTCTATCAATAAATCTGAGGCCTTCTTTTTGAGCCTTTATGTACTTTTCTTTTCCTTTATCGGTCTTTTTACTATCAATTTCTGCTTGTAAAATATTTTCATAATAATCCCTAAACGATTTCTGCATAACTCTAACTTTGTCCATGCCTTGTTTAGAATTTCTAATATAATGATTAAAGAATGTTTTTAGTCTATAACCTACTGACAACTGGTCACTCATAGATGATTTAGACATTTCATCTAACATAGGTTTTGCTTTTGATAATGACCCTTGAGCCATTCTTATTAAAGAATCAAACTGTCTTAATTCACCTTTATTAAATGTAGATGAACCAGAAGTATCTCGGTAAGAAGCAGACGCCAAGAATATAGAAGCAGGACCTTGACCTTTTATACTACCAAAACCGGCAGTTAACTCTGTCATTTTTTTACCTGTATAAACTGTGTGAAATACTATACCAAGTTTTGCTCTTGTAATTCTTTTTGCAATATCACTATCAGCTGGTACTGCATATGTAATTGTATTAGGTGTAAAAGTAATCATCTTTTCTCCACCTATAGTAGCCGCTTTTAAATCACCTCTTGTAAATAACAAATCACCTTGATAGATACCATTCATGCCAAGTTTAGGCAATTCTCTTAAACAAATTGCTAATTTTTTTGCAAGATTACCACCATGGTTTCTAGCAATATCTGATGTTGTGTAATTTATTTTAGGAGTGACATTGAATACAGACTTTGTACCCACAAAGAATTTACCATTTTCTGGATTTTGTCCACAGAATACAGCAGGAGCGCCGTCCCATTTGACGGTCATATTTAACTTGCCACCGATATTACCGGCCAGCATATTTCTTACTGCGTTAAGGAAATTTATTGCATTTACGCCACCTTGACTACCACGATTAATAATATCGTCTTCTAGGTGTTCGAGGTGTGTGTTCTTTTCCTTTGTGAAAAAGCCTTTAAAACTAAACATTTGTTCTCCAATTTATCCATTAATATAATAATTCAAGTAATCCATCAACAAATCATACAACTATTTATACGATTTAATACTGGTATTATAACATATTCCGCTGGTCGTGGCAAGCACTTTTTTCACTTTTTTTATAGAAATTTTACGCCAGGGGTATTGATATATAACGATTTTCCCTGCCAACCACCAGCTGCTCTAGTTCTTATAGTGATTTTGATGTTGACCTTTTTACCGTCATAGGTAAAGTTCAAATTAAATGCTTGTGATGTACCATCATAAGTGTGATTTAATTGTGTTATTTTGTTAATCTTTTTATTATATAATACACTTTGTAAAGCATTGTCAGCTGATACATCTTTTATTGTACTTTCACCTGTTTCTCTACCAACTAATAGTTTGTATGGACATGGTGTATATGAAACTCTGGGGTCATCATAAGTATAAAAATAAATTGTATTTAAAAAGTAAATTAAGTTTCTACTATCTTTTAAATACTTTACAAGATTTTTAATATGATTATTTCTAAATTTATAATAAAAATCTTCACCATAAAAATCTAAACCATCTGCTCTAAACTTGGCTGCTAATCTACCAAACTCATCACTAGAAGCAGTTTCACTAAATTTTTCTTTCTTAATATCAAATGCCTGTATTGCTTTTTTAGCATTTGGTTTTGTAACATCTTTGGCAGCTTGATTCCATGAGTTGTCAATTAATTTTCTAATATTATTTAATTGACCACCATTACCTAACTTATCATAGTATGCTGTAATGTTAGTATTAAACTTTGGTGTTTCATCTGAACCTGCAGCTATCTTATTTGAATAACCTTGAAAACTACCATCTCTAAATTTTAGTATTACATCTGACGGTGTTTTAGGAGATACGCCTTTTGGTTTACCTCTAGGTACCCAAAAATATTTCTCAACTGATTTTGTTTTAATATCTTTTCTTACTGCTTTTGCATTTGCAAGACCTATATTAATATCTCTATCTGGAGTTTCATCTCTATCTATTAACTCTGCTAAATCTTCAAAGGTAACAGGTTTGCCCTCACCTGTTAAAACTCCTGTTGATTTGGTACCCATTTGAGTACAATATTTTTCTAACTGAGCAGGCGTCATAGGTTTATTAATCATAAAATACATAGTACAAAACTCGTTTACATTTGACGAAGCTGTACTATCTTTTCTTTGTTTAGAACCTAAATGTCCTGTAACTTGTTTTTTGGTAGTTTTTATGCCGTAAGGTAAATTTGTATTTTTATCTATGGCTAATTGAAAGAAATATTGACCTCTTGATTCGATAAGAGTTTTGCCTTTTACTCTATCTACACATCTGAATAATATTTCTTCTTTAGGTTTGACAGTAATGCCAACTTTTTTTAGGGCGTCCCTAGTAGATGATATAGTCGTGGCGTCCATTGTATAGAATGGATTAGGACCTACTTTTGTTTTGTAATATGGTGATACTGTTGGCATATAACTATTTATATACCATTAATTACTTCTTGGCAATATCTCTTTCGCCTTTAACACATAAAAAGTCTGGTATACCACCGTTGATTAACCAGACCCTATGTTTATTTTGAAACTTTACCATATGTGAAGCGTCTTCTTCGAAAAAAAATTCTGATACTATTTTACCCTTAGGTTTTTCTATGACTTGCCATACAATTTTACGGCCTCTTTTTACCATCTTTTTAATGTAATGTAAATCTTTCATTGTTGGTCCTGGCCTCTTGTCACCTTTGTGAAATCTAACTTTTTGTGTCTTGGCTTTTGGCATATATTATATTTTAAAATCAGAAAACTTACTGTAAGCGTCCTCTGGATTAGGGTAATTTTCTTCTTGTTTAGTTTGATTAGCGTCAACTATATTTTGAGCATTGTTTTCTACATCATATAATCTCATCTTAGCTCTGTCAACACCTAATATAAATGCTCTATTCATACTAGGGTCATTATATCTATTCTTTAATTGTTTAACTTTCATTTGACCTAATGCTTCTAGTTCTTCATTTGACATTAAGGCAAACATAAAGTCAGCAGTAGCAGGTAAACCAAAACTTTCAGATGTATCTTCTAAGCCAATATCTGTACTAACAAAACCTGTTCTTGTTGTTTGTGTTGCACTAAAGATAGGTAAATCAAACTCAACAGCAAGACCTCTTAATTCTTCAGCAATTGCTTTTACATAAAAGTAAGATGATATATTACCACCTTTAAATCTTGCACTAGCACATATGTTTAGATAATCAATAAAGACAACATCTGGTCTAAATGATTTCTTCAAAGATAACTCATTCATTAATGCTCTAAAGTGACCACTATGAGCAGAGGCAGTTGGATATTCTTTAATAATTAATTGACCATTTGTTTTTGCATTTAACTTTTCAACTTTTGTATCATACAATTGTTTTGGCATATCTCTAATATCATCCATAGAAATATCAAATAAGTTAGCGTCAATTCTTTCAGCAATTCTTTCTTCAGCCATTTCTAAAGTAATGTACAATACATTCTTACCTTGTGTTAAGAAACTAGAAGCTACATGACACATAAACAAAGATTTACCAACACCTGTACCTGCAAGAGCAATGTTAAGTGTTTTACTTGGTACACCACCTTTTGTAATTCTATTAAAGTAATCTAAATCAAATTTAAATCTTTTTTCTTTTGTATGGTACCAATCAAATCTTTTATCTGCGTCATTAATATAATCGTGACCAATATGATTATCAAAACTAACTGCTAAGGCGTCTGCAAGAATACTTGGTATGGCCTCTGGTGTTCTCTTTTGGTCTTTGTTATCTAAAATCTTAATACCGGATAATACTGCATTATGCACGGCTCTATCTTTACACCATTTTTCGGTTGTATCTAACAACCATTGCAAATCTACTTCTTCATTACTTGCATTAGAAACAAGTTGTCTTAAATTTTTAAGTTGGTCTTCGTTAAGGTCTTTTCTATTATTAAGTTCAATAAGAATAGTATCTTTTGTAGGTAGATTTTTATAGTTCTCTACAAACTTTGTAATCTCATCAAACAAAGTTTTTTCTTCCGAATTAGAAAAATACTCTGATTGAATAAAAGGCAAAGCCTTTCTGGTAAAATCTTCATTGAAGAAAAGATTACTTATGATTGTTGATTCAATTCTATCCGTTAATGATTGCTGTACCATCTTTTATCTGCTTTTCCATTAGTTCTAATAATATATCACCGATATGATTAATAAATTCTTTCTCATCTCCTAATTCTTTTTTATTAGGATTCTTTATTATATCATAATCAAACATCATTGGCAAGCTGCCATCAGGATTTTCATCTTTGCCAAAACCAACTTTACCATATTTGTATATGATACCCTCATACTTTTCAGATAACAACTTTATACAAGTAAAGTCGTCTTCATCTCTTTGTACGAAAGCGTAAAGTTTATTCTTCGTCTTGTCCGTAGGTGAATTTTTGTTTTGTGTATTCATCAATCTTTGTTAGTACCTCATCTGTAAAATATTTTTCGGGCTCTGTATTGATTGACTTACCAAATACTTTTGTGCCATCTGGCATTTCATATCTAGTAGATACTTTCTTAAACACACCAGCTTCTTCGCCTAGTTCTAATAGACCATAATGTCTATCTAAACCTTGTTTATATGAAAGTCTTACATCAATTTGAGCGTTCTCTTTTGTTATTCTCGATTTATAGTTTTTACAATGTATAATATTACCTACTACCTCTGTGCCGTCTTTTTCTTTTCTTTTACCTAGGTAGATGATTGATGAAGCAGCGTATTTCAAACCTGAACCGCCACCCATTTCTTTTTGTGGAAACATAGAACCAATCACATCATAAGTGTGATTAGTCATTATCATAGGAACATTTGCTTGACCTAATTTTAAAGTCAATACTCTGAAAGTAGATTTAACAATTTGACTTCTTGTCATATCTCTAGTTTCTTTACCAGCAGCCGTATCTTCCATTTCTTTTGTAGTAGATAACATACCTAAACTATCTAATACAAACATCATTGGTTTTCGTTTGCTTTCTGGTTGTTCCAAATATTTGTCAATAATTTTAATTGATTGAGCTCTGAATTCTTGTACTGTTGCAACTGGCATAACAACAAGTCTTGTGCTATCAACACCTCTACTCTCAACCATATCTCTTGATATAGCATTCTCTGATTCAAAATAGATTACGCCTGCGTCTTTGTCTGTTTCTAAAAAGGACTTAACAACACCTAACGCAAAGAAAGTTTTACCTGTAGCAGCTTCACCTGCAATTGCTGTAATACGATTGCCTGGTAGGCCACCGTGAATAGAACCGGATAGTAATGCATTGAAAGAATATGAACCTGTATCAATAAACGAACCAACATCACCTCCAGCAACACCGTCTTTTGCCAATGTGGCAAACTCATTACCGGTTTCTTTTATAATATCTTTTAAAAAATCACTCATTATTTCTCCTAATATACATTAATTTTATCATATTGTCAAGCGTCCTATTTATGATAGGTTTACATTTATAATACATCTACTACCATTTAATGGCTGAGTAGCAGTATGTTTTAATAATCCATTAAAGATTACAACTCTACCTTGTTTTGGTGTTATCTTATGTTTTTTATTATTATCATATATTATTGTATCGCCATCTGCTGTTTTTACATAATATAATATTACCGTGTGTTCGGTTTCTCTATCTATATGAGGTGTATCAATTAAATCACCTTTTGTTATATTATCATGTAATGGTAATTGTAAAAATGCTCTACTTTCTATTAATTTTTTACAATCAATACCAACTTTTATACATGAGTTTACAATAATATTGTGTGTTAAATAATTATAATCACTATTAATTTTTTCATTTAAAATAAAGTAATGTGAAAAACCAGGTCTTTTTTGTGTACCATCTAAATAACTAACATCTTGTAAATAATGCCAATTGAAATCTCTGCCTAATATAATATCTCTAACTTTTTCTTGTTCTTTTAAATCTATTATATCATCAACAATATGTATTTTATCTATCATCTTATAATATCAATCTCACTATCTTTAGTCCATACTTCTAGGTCGTTTCTTAAACGGCCTTCTTCGTATAGTTTATCAAATCTTTTTGTTGCTAGTTTACGCCACCATTCTATTAGTTCATTGTCATGGAATCTATCATAGTTTGGTGCTTTAACAATTTCATTTGTTTTACCGTTTACTATATCTATATAGTTTTCTATACCATAGTTTGATACATAATATCTTTTTTGTTCAGTAAGTTTTTTAGCATTTGTTATTGTGTTTGTAAACTTTTTTAAATCATCACCATCTAGTGCTTTCTTTACTAGACCTTGTAT
>Ga0181409_1000928_pt1 | contig 11351 bp, 18 predicted proteins | sample 32SPOviralmetaG_FD_130138 | JGI IMG/M metagenome (GOLD analysis project Ga0181409, IMG submission 130138) | Marine viral communities from the oligotrophic San Pedro Time Series (SPOT) site, San Pedro Channel, CA, USA - 32 SPOT_SRF_2012-05-30 | ecosystem: Environmental > Aquatic > Marine > Strait... | reverse complement strand
GATGAAGTACACATGGCCAAAGCAGATGTTTTGAGAAGACTGCTGAGCAACGTGTTTGGATTTGTTCCTATACGTTGGGGACTTACTGGCACTATACCAAAAAAAGATTATGAATTTAAATCTTTGCACGTATCACTAGGTGATGTAATTAACAAAGTAAGTGCAAAAGAATTACAAGACAAAGGTCTACTAGCAAATTTAAATATTGAAATAATGCAAATGGTAGACTTTGTTGAATATAAAAATTACAGAGAAGAACAAACTCATCTTGTTACTAAACAACACAGGATAGATTACATTGGCAAACTGGTAGAACAAATGGCAAAAAGCGGCAACACACTTGTTTTGATTGACCGCATAAAGACTGGCGAATTATTGCAAGAAGCAATCCCAGACTCAACATTCGTAAGTGGTGCAACCAAGGCCGATGACCGAAAAGAAACATATGATGAAGTAAAAGAAAGTGAAGGTAAAATTATAATTGCAACTTATGGTGTAGCGTCTGTAGGTATCAACTTACCACGCATATTCAATCTTGTGCTGTTAGAGCCAGGCAAGTCATTTGTGCGAGTCATACAGTCAATTGGTAGAGGCATACGTAAAGCCAAAGATAAAGACTTTGTGCAAGTTTGGGATATTTGTTCAACAGCCAAATTTTCTAAAAGACATCTTACAGAACGCAAAAAGTTTTATCGAGAAGCAGAATATCCTTTTAATATCACAAAGGTTGACTACCAACAACCTTAAAGCATATAATAGTACTATATGCAAATACTTACAGTAGATAATGAGTGCTTTGTACTCAACAAAATTCCAGATCAAGTAGATGAAGATTTAAGATTTTCTGTGTTAGACAATTCAGATCCTAACGAGCCAGACTTTTTCTTCATGCCTCTAGTCTATTTAGAATCATTTTCATCACCATCTGTTACTTTAAAAATAGCAAATAGTTTAATTCAAATGCCATTAGATTGGCATATACTATTAGGCGATTCTGAAGTAGGTGAATTAGAAATTGTACCTTTGACATCATTGAATGATAGATCGTTCCAATCATTTTGTTTCAATCCTATCAGTGGCTTATTACCTAAATACCATGATGTGCAAATAACAAATATCTACAATGAAGTAGAATGGTTTTTTCCAAGAGTAAGAAATAATCAATTAATTGCTGTACCGTTAGATTTAGAACCTGAACCACAGTGTGCTTACTTCATAAAAGACATAAACAGAAACAATGACTGTGTGCATCTAAACAAACTATTCTGGAATGGCCTCAATTAATTACGAAAATTTTTATAACGATACACCACTGATGGTCATATCAGGGCCGTGCCAGATTGAAACTCGTGACCATGCTATCATGATTGCTGAACATGTTACAAAGGCCTGTGATAAACTAGGTGTGCCATTATTGTTCAAAGCAAGTTTTGATAAAGCAAATAGATCATCAATGAGTGGCAAACGTGGTATAGGTATGGATGAAGGATTAAGAATACTTCAAACAATAAAAACTGAATTAGGTGTGTCAGTCACTACTGATATACATTTACCAGACCAAGCACAACCTGTTGCTGAAGTTGTAGATGTATTGCAGATTCCTGCTTTTTTGTGTAGACAAACAGATTTAATTGTTGCGGCGGCAAACACAGGCAAAATTATCACAGTAAAAAAAGGACAGTTTCTTTCTTACACAGACACTAACAATATTTGTAGAAAAGTTTCCGAGACTGGCAATTCTCAAAGTGTAATCATAGAGCGAGGCACTTCATTTGGTTACGGAAATTTAATTGTTGATATGCGTGGCTTTGAACATCATAAAAGAAATGATACCCCAATCATATTTGACGCAACGCATTCTGTTCAACATCCAGGAGGCCAAGGACAATCATCAGGCGGTGATAGAACTATGGTTGAACCACTGTGCATGAGTGCTGTGGCACAATCTATCGCAGGAGTATTTTTAGAAGTACACGATGATCCAAACAATGCTCCATCAGATGGCCCTAATGCATTACACCTAGGAGATTTTGAGGACTTGGTTAAAAAATTATACGATCTTGACCAGTTTGTCAAAAGTGACTAATGAAAAAATTTACAAAAGGACATTGGCCGCTATACGACAAAACAATTTCTAGAAGTGTCGAGCAAATCCTAAACAAACACAGAAAAACTTTTAACCAAACAAAACATTCACAATATGTTTCACAATATAGAAAATGGTTAAAATCATCTAAAGAAAATGTTATAAAAGGATTAGACGAATTCAAATATGCAAACTTTTCCTATGGTACAACAACTGCCATAGCAGAATTTATCCATAGAAATAATTCTAGAACATTAAGAATGTTTAAAGATGATTTCTTGCTAACAAAAATTTTATCAAGAACGTACCAGCACAAATTAAAATATATAGAAGACGGAAAAATAGGCAAGAACGATTGTGTTGTAACAAGTGTGCCTTTTACAGGCAACGGCAGTATGCATCCACAATTTGATCAGTTGTTAGATCAATGTGACAAACATGATGTGCCTGTGTTGATTGATGGTGCATATTTTGGAATAGCCAAAGGAATAACATATCCGCTTGATAGGAAATGCATACAAGAATTTACAACAAGTCATAGTAAAAACTTTGGTGTTCAAGACTTACGAATAGGTATAAGATTTAGCAAACAGTTTATAGACGATGCTTTGAATGTGCCTGTACAGATGGGCGACTGTCATAACAAACTAGGTGCTTGTATAGGTATTAATCTTATGAAACAATATCCAGCAGATTATATCATAAACAAATATTTCTTTAAATACTGGGAAATTTGTGAGACAAATAATTTGACTCCTACTAATACAATCACACTTGCCATAGGCAAGGATAAAAAATTCCAAAGAGGTTCTTATGTTCGAGTATGTATCAGCAAAGCACTTGTTGGATAAATTAGCCACAGTAAATTATATGCACTATGGCAACATAGAGCTACCATGGGAAAAATATATTACAGAGTGTGATCTGGCTGTCACAGAAAATCCAACGCACTGGGACCATAATGTAAAGACCAAAGACGACAGCGAAGTCTGGAACGCAGATTATCAATTGATATTAGATAACATGGAGATATACAGACTAGCAGGATATCGCGAGACTAACACAAGAGTATGGAAAACTACAATGACTCAACCTAAAATTACGTTCCCATGGGAAACAGATATTGTGGCACAACTGCCTATTAATAATGCAGTAGCTACTCCGACACTGCAACAGCCAGGCAATATTATGCCTATGCACGTGGACAATTTTGTATACTTGAAAAAGAAGGCAGGCGAAGATGCAAACATTTTGCGTTTTTTAATTTTCATGAAAGACTGGCAAGATGGTCATGTGTTGCAGGTAGGTGACAGTTGGCTATCACATTGGAAACAAGGCGATGTATATGTATGGCATCCAACTGTGAGACATGTGGCAATCAATGCTGGGTTTAATGACAAATGGACTTGCAACGTGACAGGAGTATTACATTGACACAATCATATCTAATAAATGAAGAAACTAAAGTTGCTGTAATACCTATCATGAGAAATGCATCATCAATGTTAGAATATGTCTTACAACAACATAACTTTACTATTACAAAAGAGAGAAGGACGGATAACAGTTGGACCTATTACACTGTTTGGCGAAACCCATATGAAAGATTAATAAGTGTTCTACAACGTGAACTATGTGGAGTATACGATAATAATTTACACAGAGTACATGCGGCCATTGACGAACAAATGATACAATGGTCTAATAATCAAAAGTACATAAATGAACTGGATCATGCAATTTCGCAATATGATACATGCGTGGATATTATGCCTAATCAATCAGAATTAAATGTATATCCTTTTGAAGCGATAGAATTAATGATGTTTGATGCAACAGGCATACAGTTTGATAATACTCCACCAATGAATGTGTCTGCCGATTATCCACCGCCTATAGTTGCATTATGGCAAGGAGACACTGCATACACACGTGAACCTTTGTGGCTGTCAGGATGGTGCCGAAACAAATATAGTAGAGACTATGAAACCTACGAACGGCTTTTAAATTCAGACACAGCCTCTATCATAGAAACATATTGATTTTTTGCAACTTTACGCCAAGTGTGAAAGTTGTGTTTCAATTTAGGCACACACTGTTTATATAAATTATCAAGATCTGCATCAAGTAAATTTTTCAAACCTTGTCTTATTGTTCTTTTTTGCCAATGGTAAGATGGAAATGCTGGATCTAAAATTTCCACAGCAGGAAAATTTAATTCTTGTTGAAAGTTTTCTAAGCCAAATGATTCAAGTAAGTCATAGACCTTTTCATCGCCATACAATACAAAAGGCCGTGAACCAATTATTGGTTTTAATGTTTTTTCAGTAACCCAAGTAAGTCCACTTGGTTCATCTAAAGTTTCAGTTACGATATTTAAAAAATGATTATTCCATATGTTAATATCGCCTAAAGAATAAATGTCATTTGGATAATAATTTTTATCTTGCACATCAGGATTATTATCGATACTAGCATCACCTTCATGTGGTGGAATATTATCTTTGTAAGAATTTATTCCTTGCAGTGTAACGATTCCTGTCTTTGCCCTTTCGTTATTCCATTCATCCAACATTGTGTACATAGCATCGCGATTGTATCGCCATTTGCCTTGATAGCACAAAAATAAATGTTCAAAAGATTTAGGTTGTACTTCTTCCCATGTGTACTGAACAAATTTGCTATCACAGATATTGAACCAACTTGCTTGATAATCTAACACTAACACTCTATCATTATTGCTGTATTTTGACACATAGTCATTATACCCACCAAAATCATCCCACCAATTCATAAACACAACTTTGTGATGATCGTTATTCAACCAACGTTCAACATTGTCTTGTACTTCTGTAGGATCCTGTGTCCATGTAGTGTCTACAAGTAAAGTTTTCGCATCCACAATATCATTGTATACTTGTTTGACCATAGGGTATGATGCCCAATGAGTAGGATATTTGGATAATGCTAACATAAAAATTCCTGTACACGCAATATCATTTTATTGTGTTCACGTTGTGCATATGTAGTCCAGTTATGAAAATTGTGTTCTATTTTAGGTAACAGTTTTTGATACCAGGTAGAAAAATTTTGTCCACCTAATGTGTCTACAATTCTTGCAATTTCAACACTGTGATCATTGTAGTGATCTGAAGGTGTATGGTTAAATTCTTCATCAAATGTTTCAAATCCAATTTTTCTAAGACAATCACTTGTCTCCGGATGCCCATATACAATGAAAGGTCTTGCTCCCATTATAGGCTTAAACGTTTTTTCAGTTATCCATACAGGATAATATACTCCATGTTGGCCTTCTGATACAATGTTTAGAAAATGTGATCGCCACAAATTCATATCGCCAAATGAATAGATGTCTACAGTTGTGGGTGCACCTTCACTGCTAGGTTCTGTGTTTTTATTGCCCCAAGTGTATTCTATTTGTTCAGTAAAATTTTTTTCATCCATTAATGATAACAATCCGTTTTTGCCCTGCAGTTTGTTATACAATTCTGTACGCCAAGGTTTTACTTTAAACATATAGCACATAAAGTCGTAATTAAAATTTGTAGGATACACTTGTTCCCACGTAACTTTTTGAAAATGTTTTTCACACGTTGTTAACAATGGCCATAAATTTTCTACAACCATAACATCATTATTGCTGAACAAAGGATCTCGAAATTCACCACGCAATTCATCCAACCAATTCATCACAACCACTTTGTGATTTTGTTCTAATGCTGTTTCGACTAATGCCGAAAGGTCCTCTGGTTCGGTCCACATAGTGTCTATCACAGTAACTTTGTCAGAGGCAAATTTATTGTAAACTTGTGAAACCAACTCCCATGTTGTATAATTGATAGGATGCTTAGAAATGATTGGCATAGGCAAGTAATTATGTTATAATAGTGTATGGCTGGTAAGTTTTTAGATATAAAACAAATGATGAGAGCAGTTGATACAAGAGATAAAAACTGGTTTCAAAATTTGTCAGAAGAAGACAAAAAATTATATTCACCGTATATGACTTTGAAATGGACTGCGTCGGTTGAACACAAAGACCGTGCTGTGCAAGAGTTTTATATCGAAGAAGCCAACTCGAATATCAATAAACATCTATGGACTCTTTCTAAAAACCATAAAGGACTGTTATGGAAACTAAGTGCTATGTGTGGATCAACTTTTGTGTTGTTTCACAAATGGATATATCCTAAAAAGAAAGCAGGATCTACAAAATCTAAAATGAAAGAATTACAAGAGTTATATCCAACTGCTAAACAGGTAGATCTCGATTTATTAGATGCAACCATGAGCACCAAAGAGTTTACAGCACTGAAAAAAGATCACGGCATTACTTGACATTTTACCACGCCAGTGTATAATAAGTTATAACCATTATCCGTAGGAGGTTTGTATGGGATCAGAAATAATAGAATTTGTAACATTGTTCATTACGTTTTTATTGATGTTATATCTAGCATATTTGCTAGGTAGAATAAGAGAGAATATAAAAATGATAAGAATACGTTTTACACAAATGCAAGATGATCTCCACAGTGTATCTACTGACATAGATCATTTAAGGAAGAAAATCTAAATACACTAATGACTTATGTGGTTGATGACAAATGTATTATGTGCAAACATACCACTTGTGTTTCGGTATGCCCTGTAGATTGTTTCTACGAAGGCCCGAACATGCTTGTCATCAACCCAGACGAATGCATTGACTGTGGCGTTTGTGAACCAGAATGTCCAGAAGATGCTATCAAACCAGACTCAGACAGCATAATCCATTGGACTAACATCAATAAAGAATATGCAGAAAAATGGTACAACAACCAAATAGTAGATCAAAAAGACCCTATGCCAGGCTACGAAGAAGCAAGTAAAATACCAGACAAGACAGATTTGTTCGACGGCAGTGACTATGAACAGTAAATATTTAGATGAAAAAGTGCGATGTTTTATTAATCACAGTACCAGATACTGATACCTTACTGCCCTTACAGGCTCCAGCAGTTCTTAAGGCCGCACTAGAGAAACACCAATTTACTGCACATACATATGATGTGAATATCGAATTTCAAAGAATGAAAGACGACGATGCTGACAAATGGAACCTTCTTAAAAATTATTTTTCATTTGGCACTGTTATAGATTCTGCAAACCTAACAATCATAGAAGCATATGTCGATGAAGTTGTTAATCAACTGTTAGACACATATGATTTTAACTACATAGGAATCAGTGTATTTTCTTATCAATGTCAACACTTTACAAAAATGTTTTGTGAAAAACTTAAATTAAGATCGCCCTACATTCAAATTATTTTAGGCGGACAAGGATTATTATCACAAGGCTTAGGCTCAAATGATGAATGGGTGAATCTACTTAAAAGAAATAATTTGATCGATCATTACATAATATCTGAAGGCGAGAATGCAATAGTACAACTCCTTACTGAAGGCAAAGGCAAAGGTGTGGACAATCTTGAATGGGAACAACAACTGAACATGGATGCAAATGCATTTCCAGATTACACAGATTACAAGTTTGAATTGTATAGAGAAAAAATCTTGATGATAACTGGCAGTAGAGGTTGTGTTCGAAGATGTACATTCTGCGACATACACAATCATTGGCAGAGATTTGTTTTTAGAAGCGGAGACTCAATAGCAAATGAAATGATTTCACAAAGTGAAAGATATGGCATATATCATTTTTCATTTACAGATAGTTTAGTGAATGGCTCTATGAAAGCATACAGAGACTTTGTAACCAAATTGGCTGAACATAATTCAACTGCAGAAAACAAGATAAGTTGGGACGGACAAATTATTACTAGAGGTATAAAGGCTATGACTGCTGAAGACTGGCGCCTTACAGCATTGTCTGGTGCGGATGATTTAGCAAGTGGTGTTGAGTCTGGTAGTGAAAGAGTAAGAGACCACATGAAGAAACAATTTTCAAATCAAGACTTGGATGAGTTTGTACATGAAGCACACAAAAACGGAGTCACGTTACAATTTTTAATGATCATAGGGTATCCAACAGAAACACACGAAGACTTTTTAGAAACACTAAGGATGTTCAAACGATATAAAAAATATGATAATCTAGTATCGAGAGTGTACTTAGGTTCAACACTTGGAGTACTGCCAGGTACTCCGTTAGCAACAGAACACACGCATGAATTAGAATTGAACAATGGTGAAAATTTTTGGGTGTATGATAAGAATCCAACTTTAACTTTCAAAGAAAGAATTAAGAGAAGAATTATTGCAGGAGAAGAACTTAAGAAGATGGGATACACAATTGGTGGTGACGACAACCATTTAAAACTATTACACTTCTTATGGAACGTAAATCAAAAACAACAATCACAAGCAGTGGTTGATTTAAACACATCAAGTATAAATGACCAAAAGTACTCATAACTATCCACCATTACAAATGGTTATTGACGTAGATGTAAAAGCATTCAACGGTGGTCCAAAAATAAAAGTATATGATGATGAAAAAGTAATCTACGATGAACAACTGTCAAAGCCAGGTTTACAACAGATTGTTATTAACACTCACGTACTATTTCCAAACAAACTAACAATAGAGCATTACGGCAAAGAACCAAACGATACAAAGGTTGCAGACAATGGTATGATCTTGGCTGACAAGGGTGTTGCTATAAACAGAATTATATTGAATGATTCAGCATTAGAAAATGAATTGTATCTTTTTCCAACAATATTAGAAGACGGAGAAATACTCACAAAAAACAATTACTTAGGACACAATTCTAAGTTTGTAATTGATGTTGATCATGCTAACATTGGCTTTTGGCAACGTTCAATACAAAAATATGTTGCATCAACGTTGGAACAGTTTGATTATGACACATTCAAAATTGAATTGTTTGGCACTGCTGACATTAGTAATCTTGTACAATATTAAGTTGACAACTGTGGTATTTGCTGTATAATTAAATTTTAACAAGGAGATTTACATGAAAAAAGATATAAAAGAATCTTATGATGCTATTATGGACCCCAAGGTAAATGCACTTAAAGGACTTCCATTCCAAGTCAAATTTATGTCTATGCAAATACTGGCATGGATGTGGTCTGCTGTCTTTGGCATTTACATTATTGAGAGTATATATGCATTTGGCATCTCTGCGATAGCACATGCATTGTTTATAACCATGACTGTGTTAACAGCGATTTATTTCAAACAAGTACGTAGACAAAGAATAGACGGTATACTAACACGAGGACGTGGCGGTGAACATGAATGATCAATTTGAATTTGATCTTGAGCCAGATGATAAAAAACTTATAGTAGAAGCAAATGAAATAGTTTGGTCACAAACATTAGATTGGATTAAGAAATATGATTCAATGATAATAGCGGCCAACATGCTTAATTCAGCATTAAGGTTATACAAGACAACACTTTCAGACGATGAGTATAAAGCCTTTTGTGACACGATGTATGAGTTGACTGATCAGGTTCAAGAAATGCATTCTGGGAGCAAACATTGATAGCAAAACTCATTTCATATTCGCAAGTTGGCGATACAACATTTTTAGGAATGAATGCTGTGAGCAAAATGCCTATGGACTGCCAAGACTTGATTGCCTACTGTGCAAGAGTAAGTAATCCTTCAAACCAAATGAACAGTGATACATCAGAAAAATTAATTAGATATTTGATCAAACACCAACATTGGTCACCACTTGAAATGGTATCTGCTTGTTTAGAGATCAACACTACAAGAGATATTGCACATCAGATTGTAAGACACAGATCTTTTTCTTTTCAAGAGTTTTCACAAAGATATGCGGATCCACAAGACATGGACGACACGTTTGAAGTTAGAGAAGCAAGAATGCAAGATCCAACCAATAGACAGAACAGTATTGCCACTGCTGATATTGACTTACAACTGTGGTGGGACGCACAACAAAAACACGTGATAGAAATAGCAAAAAGCACATACAACAATGCAATCGAAAAAGGAATTGCAAAGGAACAAGCAAGAGTTGTATTGCCCGAAGGACTAACCAAAACAAGATTATACATGAACGGCACATTGAGAAGTTGGATCCATTATATAGAACTAAGAGGTGGACACGGCACACAAAAAGAACACATGGATATTGCTCATGCTTGTGCTGAAGTAATTGCAAAAATATTTCCAATGGCAGAGGATTTGATCAGTGAATGATTACCTATCTTATGCTGTCCCACCAAAATTAATTAAAATCTACATATTCTATCATATGCATCAACAAATTTTTCTTGTTGGTTTCATGATGATATTTGCAGGGGTAATGCCATCTATATTTTTGATGGCTTGTTTGTTTATAGGAGGTGATTATACATTTTACAAGAACTTAGAAAAGATGTTAAAATAAACATTATGCCAACTTGTGAATATTGCAACAAATCGTTCGCACGACAAAAAACAATGGATGTGCATATGTGTGAACCAAAGAGACGTTGGAGTCAAAAGGACAACAAAGTCCATGTGTTAGCATTTGAAATCTTTCGTAGATTTTATGAAATAAACTTTGCAAACCAAAAACCAAAACAATTTACAGACTTTGCACAATCACAATATTACAACGCATTCATAAAAACAGCAGATTTTATTACAGCCAACACCCCTGTTGAAATAGGAGCATTCATCGACTGGCTGTGTACATCAAAGATTAGAGTTGACTCATGGGCAAAGCAAGGCACAGTGGATTCATATATAAAACAATTGGTAAGAACAGAAGCAGTTCCACAGGCACTGAATAGAACAATTATTGCAATGGGTGAATGGGCAGGAGAAGAAGATGCAAGATTAGAAGACTTTTTCAAATATGTAAATTTGAATCGAGTGACACAGATGATTGCAAATGGTAGAATATCTCCATGGGTGTTGCTGAATTGTGAAACAGGAAAAGACATGTTGACTATCATGCATGATGATCAAATAAAAATTATATACGAAATTATAGATCCAGAATATTGGAAACGCACATTTAAAAAACGTGATGAAGATAAAGACTTTGTAACAAACACATTAAAAGAAGCAGGCATAGAATGATAAAACTAAAAACAAAATCTAAAACGTTTACCTGCGATGGTCTGATTGTAGAAGGCATGAGTGTTGCTGATGGCCATCCATTAATATATCTAACAATGAAAGAGGAGGAGACTGAAATGGTGTGTCCATATTGCAGTGCTGTGTATGAATATGACGATAGATGAT
>Ga0181409_1000927_pt1 | contig 11352 bp, 15 predicted proteins | sample 32SPOviralmetaG_FD_130138 | JGI IMG/M metagenome (GOLD analysis project Ga0181409, IMG submission 130138) | Marine viral communities from the oligotrophic San Pedro Time Series (SPOT) site, San Pedro Channel, CA, USA - 32 SPOT_SRF_2012-05-30 | ecosystem: Environmental > Aquatic > Marine > Strait... | reverse complement strand
TTAAAATGATAAAAGAAGCTCTTGGTGGTGTATTTACTAATGAACTTAAACAAGTATTAAATAATAAAATATTAAATTAGAAATTATGAATAAAATTAGATTACCACAAAGACATATGAAACCAACAAGAGAAGTTCATGGATTTCCTGTCAAAGCAGATTGGGGAAGTGATTACTCAAAAGTTTAATATTTATATATAAATTAAAAAATAAGGAAAATTATGAAATTATTCAAAATATTACTGCTATCATTCATCTTGTGGGGATGTGAAGCAGAATCAATAGTAGCACAAGAATTAAGACAAGAAGTTATTGTAGAAAATGCAGTATTCAAAGTTTGGTACAACGAAGTAAAAGAACAACCAGTAAAATTAGTTTATACATCTACTAATAGACCAAAGAATGTAGATAGAGGTTCAATGAACTTTTATAATGAATCTGATTATCATACATCTGATAATGCTGATTATTATGCAAATGTTTGGGATAAAGGACATCTTGCTCCAGCAGCAACTTATTCTGATTCTAAAGAAAATCTACGACAAACATTTTCGTTTTTAAATTGTGCTTTACAAGACCAGTACCTTAATAGAGGTGAGTGGAGATTATTAGAAGAACAAGAAAGAAAATGGGATGATGAACAAAATTTAAGAATTGTAGTTGAACTAGTATGGGAAGATGGATATGAAATACTACCAACAGGTGGACATATTCCAACGACAATGATAAAAACAATTTACTTTGAAAACGACGGTACTTGTAGAAAATTTGTATTTCCAAATCAAAAACCAACTCAAGGTTGGGAAGAATATGAGGTAAATTGTACAGACTAATATTTATAACTGTATGCATCACACTAAACTCATAGATAAATTAGTAAGAGAACTCTCATATAGAGTAGGTGTTCCAAATATACACGATAAGGAACATCAATCAATTATGTCAGAAATTCTCTCAGAATGGGGTGAATATGATGCAAAACAAAGAATATTTGAATTTCTTACTGAAGAACCAAGAAAATTTAAAAATCCAATTCTTAATAGAACCATTAAGTATAAAGATAAAAATGGTAAAGATAAAGAAGGAATTGTTGGAAATCTTTTAACTACAAAAAAAGAATCACCAGGTAGAATAGCTGCAGAAAAAATGTTAGGTGGTTTATCTGATGAAGATAGAGATGCAATAAATAAAGAAGTAGGTTCACAAGGAACTCAACAAAAAATAGATTTTCCAAAAGACGATTCAACTAATACTACCGATGATACTAAAGAAACTCCAACAACAGGAAATGCATTAAAACCTGGTACTGAATTTGCAAAGGCTGCTCAAGACCTTGAAGATAGAGTAAAAGGTAAAAAGAACAAAGAAGTAGAAACTGTACCTACGATAGATAAAAGTAATTTTGATAAAAAAGACCCAAAAAAATATAAAGATAATCCAGATGGCCCTACTCGAAAAGCAATTTATGATGATTTAAATAATGGTAATATAGATGTTCTTTCGGAATATCAAGATGGAGTATCTGTTAATAGAACTAAAAGAATCGCAGGAGCTGGTGGGAAAAAAGCAAGTGAAGGTGAATCAAAGTATTGTGGTGCAGTAGATACTAATTTTGATAAATGGGAATCTGACAATCAAGAGGATATATCAAAAAAAGAAGCTGAAATAAAAAGTAGAAAAAGAAGTGCTGATGAATCCAGAACTGCAATTCAGTTAGGAATTGATGTAGATAGTCCAGAATTTAATACTTATCTTGCTAAAAGAGAAGTTTGGACTGAACAAAAGATAGAAGAAAATAAAAATACCCCAATTTTCAAAAAAGATTTTGCTGGAAATAAGAAATCTCAAGCAAGTCCTTTAGGTCCATATACAGAATGGATGCACGCCGCATATGATGGTGCAAGACAAACTCAAAACCATATAAAAGAACTAGATATATTTGATTTATCTAAACCACATAAAACAATTCAATCTACTGCAGAAGTAGATGAAGCAGTTCAGGCACATTTGGAAGATAATGTAAACAATGCAAAAACTGATGAAGATAGAAAGCATGCCAAAAAACAACTTAAAAATTGGAATAAATACAAAAGTTATCACGATACTTACGTTATAGGTAAAGATAAAGAGGGTAGAACAACTTACCTTGGTATCTCAAACAAAAAAGGAGATGCATTAAAAGACCCACAAAATAATAGTACTCCGGCTAAACGATTTAAAGTTTTAAAAGAGAAGTTTGGTGAAGATGTTGCAAAAGGAGTAACAGATTCATTAGAAAAAAATCTTAAACGAGTTGAGGAAGTTAAACAAACTACTGTAAAAGCATCTAGTAATCTTGAAATTACAGATGAGTATGCAAAAATTTGTGAAACAAAAGAGTTACAACCGTATGTACAAAAACTAAGAGAGGTTGGTAAATTCAGAGATTATTTAAAAGCTAAAAACTTGGATCCTGATACCATTGGTACAAAAGAACTTTTGATTGAAATGAACAATCATGCCAGAGAACAACTAGAAGCTGGAAAGAAACCTTCATATGGTGTATATGGTAAAATAGCCATTAAAGTTGGTGAATTCTCAATACAAGATAAATTCAAAAAAAATAATCCAAAGATAAATTTTGATGATAACGCTATTGTAGGAGCTGGTCAAATAAAAGAAACCGAAAAACAGACAGTTAAAGAATCACATCAATCTTTTGTATCTGATTTAGAAAAGGTAGATAGTCCCGATGGATATTCTAAAGATAATCCTGATGCAGATAATGGACCTCATCAACAAGGTTATGTTGGTGGTGTATTAGATGCATGTCATATTGATTCATATATTGATAGTGAGGATAATGATGGTATGTTGGTTCAAATGGGAGTTAATTCAGTAACACCATCAATGATTAGAAAATGTGTAGCAGAACGAAGTGGATTTACAGGAGATACTACTACACCTGAAGGTAAAAAGGCACTTAAAGACCATTTAAGAAAAAGATGTAGAATTACTGCAGGTGAATCATCTGTAAAAATCATGAATGGGAACAAAGAAGAAGAATTATTTGATGATTCTTGGAGAACTGCTGGAGAAAGTCAAAAGATAGCAACTGGCTTTGGTGAGGGTATGAGAGATTGTTTAATAAAAAAGGCAGCAAAATAACCTAACCCCACCATATACCCCTAATTGGGTGTACATTACAATATATATCTGTTAATTGTACTTACAAATAAATAAATCATATTTATATAGGAAAATAAAGAGATAGGATTATTTATGCAAACGCAGTTACTTTGTACATTTACTAATAAAGAAGCACTTCAAACTACCCTACAACTTATAAGAGAAACATACCATATAGTTTACAACTATATCTATGTTCTTCAAAATAAAAGTAATTTAGAAGAACTTTTTGTTACATATAACATAGATACTACTTTTAAACCAAGTAGACCATTAGCGGATACTATTTTGGTTCACAGAAAGAAGCAATCAAATACTCTTTATACAATCAACGCACTTAACGAATTAGTCAAAGAAGAAAATGATGGTGTGTTAGATAAAAAATTCGCAATAGATTGGGAAAAATTTAAAAACTCAATTATCGTTACCAATGTAGAAGGAACAAAAAAGATTTCTACACGAATCTTCGAGGTAATAGAATTTAATAAAAAATAAAATCATTCTTATTTAGAATCAATATAAACTGGTAAAATAAATCACATTTTACTTGACTCGTATTACTTTTTTTTGTATATTGCAGTTGTAAGTTTAAAGTTTATTACTTACTTAGTTGTGATGACTCTAAAGTCATCCGAGTTTGAAATTGATTAGCTCGTTAAAAGTTGGTTCAACTTATATCCCATCCCCTACGTTCAATAGGGGATGTAAAACTAAAATAAAGAAAGTAAAAATATAAAACCTTAAAACCTTAAATTATGACAGTAAGTAAAATAAAAGAAATTGTAAACGAAGTATTAACTATCAACTTAGTAGATTGGTTATCAAAATCTCAGATTCAGTTAATAGAATTAGAAATAGAAGTTGCAGAAATAGATGAAAAATCTGTTTGTGAATTTATTTTTGATAAATCAGTAACATTCAAATGTTCATTATTATAAAATATATAAAATATGAGATTAGGATATAAAAAATTTAAAGAAATTAAAAAGTGGTATGGTTCATCTGATTTTGAAATTGGATATGATTCTTACTTTACTAAAGGTAAGGGAATAACACTTAGATTTGGATATTGGCAAAAAGTAGATTTCGAAGGATTGAAAGAAATACTACCACAATATTGTACGGTTACCGAAAACATTGTTGATGAAGATGATGATTGTGGAACTTTATACAATTATAATATAACCGATGCAAGAATTTATTAAAAAAAGTACAAAATAATTTGGTAATATCATTTATTTTTCGTATATTTACATAGTAAATAAGAAACAATATGACTGAGAAAGCAGTACAAAAAATAATCAACGAAGTTTATCCAAAGATAGAGAAACATTATGGTTACTCTAAATTTATACCTGAGATGACTCCTTATGTGGAAACTCATTATAACATCTATGCTAGATATAGTGGTGAGCCAGAAGCTAGAGGAGATGAGGATGGTTGTCACGCTGAGTTTGATAGAATTGATAATACTATTGTTATCTACTATCCTAATATGGTAAGTAGAAAGCATGTTATAGAAACTTTAATTCACGAATACCAACATTACTTACAATCACCATCTTGGTTTAAAAGATACTATGATATGGGATATGATTATGGTAATCATCCATATGAAGTTCAAGCGTATGGTGAAGAAAAGAATTGGAAATTATTTAATTAAACTTTAAAATATAAAACAATGGTAAAAATTATAATTGATACTCAGTATTACGAAAACTATGGATTCCATGAAGGAAACTTTCATTGGAAACCAAAAGGTGGACATAAGTTCACAATGGAAGTATCATCTGATGTGGCAACATGGACTGAAGATATGAAAGGTAAACTATCTAAGATAGTAGAAAAACAATCCAATGATATGGAGAGGTTTGAGTATATTGACCATGAGGTTATATTCCATAACCCAACCGAGTTATCATATGATTTGTTGATGAAGGAGATTGATATGGAAGAGGTATCAAAGACCTAAAAAATAAAAAAATACGAATTTGTTTGGAATTGTAAAAATAATTTCGTATATTTGTATAACAAAATTAAATAATAGTAAATGACAGTAGAAAAAGTAAACCCTAATGAAACCGCAAAAGAGTATTGTGAACGAACATATCCTGAAACTTGTAGTGAGTTTAAAACAATCTTAGATGAGATTTATGAAACCTTTTGTAAGAAACAAAGAAACTATGGACCTGGTAATATATCAGTAGGTACTGCATTACAAACAGATGAAGATATTAAACTTGCATTGGTAGGTTTATGGTTCAGAAAAAATGATAAAATACAAAGATTAAAACAATTGGTAGTTCTCGGACAACCTGATGAAGTTGGTGAAAATATTCAAGATACTTATGAAGATTTAAGTTGTTATGGTATAATTTCTCAATTAGTTCAGAGAGGTAAGTGGGCTAAGTAAATTGTTAATAAAATTCTTTAAACTTCGGTGTGTTTTTAGAATTTTACTATATTTATATATACACCGAGTGGAATTAGTTTGACACTCAAAACTTAAACTTAAACAATTAATAATTAACACTAAAAGGTAAAATCATGGCTTTAGACATTAACGCAATCAGAAGTAGACTGAACAAACTACAAAACACTCAAAGGAAATCAGATAACTTATGGAAACCAACACCTGGTAAACACCAAGTTAGAATAGCTCCTTACAAGTTCGACAAAGATAATCCTTTCATTGAACTTTATTTTCACTATAACATTAACAACAAAACTTATTTATCACCAGCATCTTTCGGTAGACCTGACCCAATTGTTGAGTTCTCCGATAAACTAAAAAGAATGGGAGATAAGGAAGATTGGAAAGCAGCAAAGGCAATGGAGCCTAAGTTGAGAACTTTTGTACCTGTTATCGTGAGAGGTGAAGAAGGTGAAGGAATTAGATTTTGGGGATTTGGTAAAACTGTATATCAAGAAATCTTAGGTTACATAGCTGATCCAGATTATGGAGATATCACAGACCCAACAAGTGGTAGAGATTTAACAATTGAATACAAATCAGCCGAAGAAGCTGGTACTTCGTATCCAACTACTACTATTAGAGTAAAACCATCACCTACTCCAATTCATGAAAATTCTGATACTGCAAAATCTCTTATTGAAAATCAAACAGAGATTACAGATTTATATTCAGAACTATCATATGATGAGTTAAAATCGGTTCTTGAGGGTTGGTTAAACCCATCAGATGATTCTTCAAAACAATCTTCTACATCTCAAGAAACACTTTCTCCTGCAAAACCTGCAGTAGAAACTCCTACTCAAGCAGCTCCAACTACAACAACAGATTCTAAGAAAACTGAAGATGTAGCAGCAGCATTTGATGATTTATTCAATAATTAAACCAAACTAAATGGCGAAAAAGAAAGCTAAAGAGCTTGACTTGGCAGATATTCTGGCAGGCGAGTTAAACAAACAATCCAAAGACCAAAAAGTTGCATTCTTCTTAAATGAAGATGAAGCTCCTACAAATGTAGAAGGGTGGATATCAACTGGCTGTGCTATGTTGGATGTGGCTATATCCAATCGTCCTTATGGTGGTTTACCCGTTGGTAGAATAACAGAAATAACAGGTTTAGAACAAAGTGGAAAATCATTAGTATCAGCACACCTCCTAGCGGAAACACAAAAGTTAGGTGGAGTTGCAGTATTGATTGATACTGAAACCGCAGTAAGTAGAGAATTTTTAGAAGCAATCGGTGTTGACGTTTCTAAACTTCTTTATGTATCAGCAGATTCAGTTGAACAGATTTTCGATTTTACTGAAACTATTATTGAAAAAGTTCGTGAAACTTCGAGAGATAAAATTGTAACTATCGTAGTAGATTCAGTTGCAGCAGCATCAACAACAAATGAGTTGGCATCCGATTATAAAAAGGATGGATATGCTACTGATAAAGCAATTATTATTTCGAAGGCAATGAGAAAGATTACCAATATGATTGGTAGACAGAAAATTTCATTGGTATTCACAAACCAACTTAGACAAAAGATGAATGCTATGCCATTCGGAGACCCATGGACTACAAGTGGTGGAAAAGCTCTTGCTTTTCACGCATCTGTAAGATTGAGGTTGAAAGGTATGGGACAAATCAAGATGAAGGTAAATGGAACTGATAAGACAGTGGGTATGAAAGTACGATGTCAAATAGTAAAAAACAGAATGGGTCCTCCATTGAGAGCAGCTGATTTTGAGATTTACTTTGACAGGGGTATCGATAACTACGGTTCGTGGTTAAAGGTAATGAAAGAAAACAAATTAGTAAAACAAGCAGGTGCATGGTATTCTTATGTGGATACTGAAACAGGTGAAGAACTAAAATTTCAATCTAAAGATTGGGTAGAATTAATGGAAGATAGAGTAGAAATTCGAGAACAAATCTATAAAAAGATATGTGAAGAATCAATCTTACAATATAAATCCAATACTTTAGATATAGAAAATATGGAAATTGACCCTGTCATACCTGAGTAAATTAAATTTATGAACAAAAAGTTATACACGATGTTAAAAAGTAGTGCTGAGGCTGATAAAGCCAAAGCTCTACTTTCATTAGAACTTCTTGGAGAAAAAGCAGTTGGTATAGGTGACCATTCTACTGGAGATTTCTACAAAAACGCAGAGGAAGCTCTCGTTATGTTAGTAGATGCAGATGATAGATTAGGAGCACTTGAAAAATACTTTAACACTAAAGAAGTTTTATAAATGAAAGAACTATACAAAAACATTTTAGAGTCAGTTGAAACAGAACGTAGTCAAAATATCGATAAACACAAGAATTCTCGTGTTTTAATTATCGATGGCTTAAATACATTTATCAGATGTTGGTCATCCATTCCCACAATGAATGAAGATGGTGACCACGTTGGTGGTGTAACTGGAGTATTGAAATCAATTGGATATGCAATCAGACAAACTCAACCGACTCGTGTTGTTGTAGTGTTCGATGGTCAAGGGGGGTCTCAAATGAGAAAAAAGATTTATCCCGAGTATAAGGCTGGTAGAGATAAAAACAAATTAAGAGTAAACAGACAATATGCTGGAATGATGAACGACGAAGATGAGCGTGAATCAATGAAAAGACAATTTGTTTGGTTAACAGAAATGTTACATACTCTACCAGTTACTACCATGATATACGATGGTGTAGAGGCAGATGATATTATGGCTTACATTCCTACTCAAATTTTAAAAGAAGGTGAACAGGCAGTATTGATGTCAACTGATAAGGATTTTCTTCAGTTAGTAGATAACGATACTATTATGTGGTCTCCTACTAAAAAGAAGATATACAATCGTAAATCAGTAAAAGAAGAATTTGGTATTGATTCAAGAAATATATTAATGTATCGTATTCTCGATGGAGATAAATCGGATAATATACCAGGTGTATATGGATGTGGTATTAAAACAGTTATAAAACGATTTCCTGAACTTATAGAAGAAAATGAGGTAAACGTATCAGATTTACTAAAACTTGCAGAAGAACGACAGGGAAAGATTAAGGTTTATTCTGATATATTAGAATCAAAAGAACAAATTTTATTAAACGAACAACTAATGCAACTAAAAGACCCAACAATTAGTGGTTCAATAAAAATGAAAGTTTTAGATAGATTTAATGAAAAAATAGCTCCATTAAATAAAATAAACTTTCTAAAGGTCTTATTAAAATACAAAACAGTAAATAGTTTTGGTGATATAAACGATTGGTTAAAAATTACATTTAGTAATATAATTACTGATTAATTTGTATATATCAAAATTATTTCGTATATTTGTATAAATAAAAAATAATAAATGCAACAAGAAGTAGATACATTATCAAAATACGGACAATCATTTCAATCAAAGGTTGTATCTGCATTTCTTACCGATGGTAAATTTCTTGATACAATAGGAGAAATAACCACAACAAAGTTCTTTGAGAATGATGCTAATAAGTGGATTGTTGAAGAAATTATTAATTATCACCAAGAATATAGAAAACCTCCAACATTAGATGTATTCAAATCTGAGTTATCAAAAGTAGATAATGAGATATTGAAAAAAACAGTTGTTGACCAACTCAAACACGTCTTTACAAATATTGGTAACGTTGATTTAGATTACATTAAAAATGAATATAGAGAATTTTGTATTAATCAAAACTTAAAAGGAGTAATACTTCGTTCAGTAGATTTACTAAAAGCAGGTTCTTATGATAGAATCAAAGATTTAGTAGATAACGCCATGAAAGTTGGAAATGAAACTAATTTAGGTTTAGATTATATTGAAGATTTTGATGAACGTATGGAAGATTTAAAACGTTCAACTGTTCCAACAAATTGGGACCCAATTAATGATTTGATGGATGGTGGATTAGGACCTGGTGAGTTAGGAGTTGTAGTTGCACCATCTGGTGTAGGTAAAACTTGGATACTAACTGCACTTGGTGCAGATGCAGTTAAAAGAGGATTAAGTGTAGTTCATTATTCAATGGAACTATCTGAACATTATGTAGGTGCAAGATATGATACAGTATTTACACAAATACCATCATCAGAGTTAAAAGAACGTAAGGAAGATGTTAAGAATAAAATTCAAGCACTGAAAGGTAATCTATTAATTAAATACTTTCCACCAAAAGGTGTTTCAGTAAAAAAACTTCAACAACATATTGAGAAGATGATTACATTAGATAATAAACCAGATTTAATCATTGTAGATTATGCAGATTTATTATTATCAGATTCTAATAAAACTGATTCAACTTATGCTGAACAAGGTGGTGTTTACATTGACCTTAGAGGTATGGGAGGACATTTAGAAATACCAATTTGGACTGCATCACAAACAAATCGTTCTGCTATTGATTCTGAAGTTATTGAAGCAGATAAGATTGCAGATTCATATGCAAAAGTTATGAATGCAGATTTCATTATGAGTTGGAGTAGAAAATCAAAAGATAAGTTGAACAATACTGCACGTGCACATATTATGAAAAACAGATTTGGACAAGATGGAATCACCTTCCCTTGTAAGATGGATACGAATACAGGTTATATTGTTGTATATGATGGAACATCTCCAGATGGTGTGATTGCTCAGAAACAAGCAGCAAGTGGACAACTTGAAACAAAAAAATTACTTCACAAGAAATATGTGGAAAATATGGGGTAAGTATATCAAAAAATTATTACACCCATCAAAAGAAAATTAAGTTAGTATAACAAAATCAAAATGTTTAAAAAAATAATAACAAAATCATTTCGTTTTTCAATATATACTATAATTATAAACACGACCAGATGATTGGTCACTTCAAAACACAATTTAAAAATAGAAAATTTTATGGCAAATTCACAAGAATTATTTGAACAGATTAAAGATTTATTCGTTCAATTCGAAACAGAACACAATGGAACAACTAAAGCAGCTAAATCAAGAGCAAGAAAAGCAATTGGTGAAGTTAAAAAACTTGTAACAGATTATAGAAAATCTTCAGTAGAAGAAAATAAATAAAGGTTATAAACTATGAGCAAACTATTTCAAGAAAGAATTCCTTTCAAACCATTCGAATATCCAATCTACTATACAGAAGGTTGGTTGAAACAAGCACAAGCATTTTGGTTACACACAGAAATCCCAATGCAAGGTGATGTTAAGGATTGGAATGAGAGATTAACACCTGCTGAGAAAAATCTAGTGGGGAATATTCTACTTGGTTTTGCTCAAACTGAATGTGCAGTTTCCGATTATTGGACTAACATGGTTACTGATTGGTTTCCGAAACATGAAATCAAACAGATGGCTATGATGTTCGGTTCTCAAGAAACAATTCATGCTACTGCATATTCATATTTAAATGAAACATTGGGATTAGATGACTTTTCAGCATTTCTGCACGAACCTGCAGTTGCTGAGAAGTTTGAACTCCTTACTTCAACTACCGCTGAATGGAAACATGAGGATTTACAAACAAATCCACAAGCAAGAAAAGAAGTTGGTAGAAGTTTAGCAATATTTTCTGCATTTGCTGAAGGAGTATCTCTATACTCTTCATTTGCAGTACTCTACTCATTCCAAATGAGAAATCTATTAAAAGGTATCGGACAACAAATGAAATGGAGTGTAAGAGATGAATCTCTACATTCTAAGATGGGTTGTCAATTATTCAGACATATGTGT
>Ga0181409_1000924_pt1 | contig 11379 bp, 13 predicted proteins | sample 32SPOviralmetaG_FD_130138 | JGI IMG/M metagenome (GOLD analysis project Ga0181409, IMG submission 130138) | Marine viral communities from the oligotrophic San Pedro Time Series (SPOT) site, San Pedro Channel, CA, USA - 32 SPOT_SRF_2012-05-30 | ecosystem: Environmental > Aquatic > Marine > Strait... | reverse complement strand
GGAATCATTCTATAGATGTTATCCTGATAGACCATCTAATACTGTAAAGGAAAATCACGGAGGAGTATTTGTTCATTATGAAAAAAATAGAGTTATGACTCCTAGAGAGCTTGCTAGATTACAGAGTTTCCCTGATGAGTTTGTATTCAAAGGAACAAAAAGCAGTATGTTAATTCAATTAGGTAATGCTGTTCCTTGTGGATTATCTAATGCTATTGCAAAACAAGTAAAAAAATTACTATAAATAGTAAAGTTTTATTTAATTTTTTATGCGAATAGTTTTGCTTTGAATGCTGCTACATCCCCCCAGTATGTGCCTTTATACCAATAAAAGTTTGTCATGTTCAATGTTTCATCGCCCTCAGTAAATGCTAGACGCGATGGAAATCCTGGTGCACCTTGTCTCTTGTTCTCTCTCATCATCCTTGCCTTAACTGCTCTCTTTACATCATTGCAGTGCTTACATAGTGGTTGAAAGTCGCTTAGAGTCTGTGTTTGTGTATTAAGCACTCTTTCGTCATTTTGCTCCAATACTAGATCGTTCTTGTGGTCACATTCAATACCTGTGGTTGTTCCACAACTCACACAAGGTAGTCTACAGATTTCTCTCTTGATGCTACCACGAATTGCAGCTGCTCTGCGCTGTACGCCTAGACCGTAAAATTTAATATAATATACTTGCGTTCCTTTTTTGGGAAAGGTCATTTGACTGTGCTCTTCCAATAACATCGCACGGTCTTCATCCGTCAAATCCCATGCACGGCTTGTCTTGAGGTCTGGATTGAAATTCTCCGAGAAACGACAGAATTTGTATTTCTTACCCAAGGTACCACAGTTTCTAAAGATACCGTCTCCAGAAGTATATGCGCAATACTCTGGTAAACTGTATCTATCGATTAACGATGATTTTCCCTCATTATTTAAGAAGTCTCTTATGAATTGTTTTGGTTTCGACATTGGCATATACTTGACTATATGAATTTGTCTCTATCTTAATAAAAGTCAGATACAAATTTAATCAATTTTCAGACTAATTCTACTGTTTCGCTTATAAACCCGACTCTCTCTTCTGGATCAGACTGTAAAACTTGTTCTTTGTATATTTTCATTGTTTTTCTACGCTCATATTCCCTGAGAGGATGTGAAATTTTTTTACAAAACTTTGACATCGAGTTTCCCATATATATTTACAACCATATTTTTTCTTTGCGTTTTCTGCATTTTCTCTTAATTCCTTATTTTTTGTTTTTACTCTATGTTCTAATTCATATTCTTTATAATTATGATATGATAGCATAACTGGTAATACCATTCCCATTTATACTATATAAATATTATTCTTTTACAGAATTCATTGCTTCCTTTATGGAGGCAAGTTTTGCTAACTTTTTCTTTATTGCTTTATCACATTTTTCTTTTATGGATGGTTCCGGACTTATTGCAGATAGAGATTTTTGCCATATATCTAATTTTTCTGGATTTTTATTATAGTCTGGATTTTCTTTTTCCCATTCTGATAAGGTATTAACTAGTTTAAACTTAGTATTTGTTACAGCATTACTTATTTGACTCCCATCATCCTTTACCCAACCTTCTTCCTTTTTAACCATAAATTTCAATCGTTTCTCATCTGTTGAATGAATAGGCCTATCTGTTGGACTTAAATCTTCTAACTGTTTTGATAGTATATTTGACATGCCTTCAATATATCCATTCTTAGTTGTATAATCTAAATCTTGCAATGATAGATTTATACCGGCAACAAAATCTTTCAAAGTTTGGGCATTTGAACAATGTTTATCTAAAAATAGATTTACATTCAAATAATTATTGGTTGTAATATTTGTTATATTTTGAATTATTGGGGGTTGCTTACTGTCTATTTTCATATTTACAGGAACGCAAGTTTTTTTATGCTTCCACAAACCATTTCTGCTCTTATAACTTTTGTTACAATGTTCACAAGAAAATATTTTACTCGTTTTTTGCTCGTTTTTTTGGACATAGGTGACGTTTTGGTGACACTTTTTTTGATGTTTTTTAGATAACAAATGTCTTTCCCAATTATTTTTCCGTGACGTTTTATAGTCACAAACTCCACAATAATAAGAATTGCTCGTTTTGCTCGTTTTTTTGTCTAAAGGTGACATTTAGGTGACGCTTATATATAATGTCCAAAAAAATTTTAAGTATTTTGCGCAAAAGTTCTTTTTTTTTAGTGCCTAAAAAATGTATGTAGGTACCTATTTTTACTAAATAAATTGAAAATACCTACAATATGGTCTAACGCAAAAAATGCACCTTTTTTCAGAAAAAACTTTTATGGATTTTCCCATTTTGGACAATTATATATTGTCCATTTCTGAATATATAGGGAAAATGTTTTATGAAAAAAGCGTCGAACCTTTTTTTTAGTTCTGTTTTTTCAGTTATATATTTATAATAAATATTTAAAGAATATTTCAATTAATAAAATATAATGCTTTATTTGATTTCTTGGAGTATTTCTCAAGCCGCACGCGTTGACTGTTGGAATGTTTTTGGTAACATGACCCCTGCCGATGATTTGAAGGATGCAGGTGACAAGATTAAGGTTGTTGGTAGATGGCATCGTCTTAGTGGAGCTGGAGGCGTTTGCATTTGTGATACTGATGATCACGCCGCTCTTAGCTCTTGGATGCTTAACTGGTCTCCTGTTTGTGAGATTAGTGTTGAGCCAGTTGTAGATGATGCAACATCTCGAGCATCACTTCAAGGAAAGCCTTTCTTTAGTGCCAAGGAATCTTCCACAGTACCAAGCACTGATGAAGGAGAAGTTCTTGGAGCTTAGATAAATAATATAACCATATTTTATAATGAAATTAAGAGACGGTATTCTTCTTGTTGTTCTTGTTCTTTTATTTGTTATTTTAGCATATTTGGTATCTAGTAAAAACCCAAAACAAAGTTTTCTTGCACCAGTTTTAGTTCCTATGCGAGGATTTTTTCGTTATGGACCCGCTTTCGGTGGTAACCGTGGGCATACTACTGTTGTAGTAAATGGTGGAAGTAGCTCATCTTCTAGTTCTTCATCTAGTAGTTCTAGTGGTTCTGGTTCTGGAAGTTCTAGTAGTGGACCAACCATGACAGGCCCTATTACTACACCTTCATCTACACCACCTCCAGCTGTTCCATTCAGTCGTATGAATAAAAATTGAATTAAGTTAAATATAATTTAATTCAATTATACATTATAAATGCAAAAAACAGGTAAGAATCGCAATACAATTGACAAGTTCTATACTAATCCTAGTATAGTAAAAAAATATATAGATAAGTTTAAACCTTATATTGGTAAAAATGATTTGATTATAGAACCAAGTGCAGGATGTGGAGTTTGGACAACTCCATTACATATGTATAATCTTATCGCATTTGATATTCAACCTGAAGGCGAAGGTATTCAACAAATGGACTTTCTTGGTGTAGACTTATACGCTTTCCAATCAAATTTACATTTTATAGGAAACCCTCCGTTTGGAAGACAATCTTCACTTGCTAAGAAGTTTATAAAACATATATGTAGTTGTGAAAAAACACAAACAATAGCATTTATATTGCCAAAAAGTTTCAAAAAGGATAGTTTTCAAAGGGTATTTCCACCTAATTATCATTTAGAATATCAAGATGATGTAAGTAAGGATGCATTTCTAGCTAATGGAAAACCATATGATGTTCCTTGTGTATTTCAAATATGGCGAAAAAAAAATACTGAAAGAGTTATTCCTGAAAAAGTAGAACCAAAAGGGTTTAAATTTGTTAAAAAAAATGAAAATCCAGATTGTTCTCTTCGTAGAGTGGGTGTTTATGCTGGTAAGATTAGTAAAGATATAGAAGATAAAAGCGATCAAAGTCATTATTTTATAAAAGTAGAACAAAATTGTGACCTTTTCATAATTAAATATCAAAATATTGAATGGGAACATAATAATACAGTTGGTCCCAAATCTATTTCAAAACAGGAATTCATAAGAGAAATTAACAAGTTAACTTCTCCCTAATCCATTTCCGTATATTATCATTTGTAGGATTTAATATTTTTAATAAACCATTGATATAATATGGTTTCAAATCATCTGTTGTTTCAGAATCTTCTACCATCAATATAGTATTATATATTACCTTTAATAAGCGTTTATCATAAGTGTCTTTGATATTTTTAAAAACAGTATCAATATTAATAGCATCATCACTAGCATCTTTAAATAAATCAGGTGATTCTAATGACAATACATTTTTATAAAGAGCTAGAGTATGTGTAATTGCTGTTTGTTCAGCAGCGGAATAAGTAATAATAAGTTTTTCTATTCCTTTTACTGCACTGGTCAATATGTGATTAAAAATTTTATTATCCTCGCTTTTATACCATTTATAATAGCGACGAATAGCATGGAATAGATAATATAAATCATCTTTTCCGTCACTATTATACCATCTCCATACTCCTTGAAGATATGATGGTGGATGTAATTGTAGTATATTATCACTAACACTAACCTTAGTACCTATTGGAGATTCAGATAATAAAGCTAATTGAACCATAACTTGCAATGGTTCTAATATCATATCACTACGTTCTTTTCTACTGGTAAGATCCATATAATTACCTTTGTTTTTATGTTTATACTTTTTCACTAATTTATAAATTTTTTTTGTGTTTTTTATTCCACTCACAATATTCCATCCCATCATTGCCATATTCATATAGTATTATACAATATTTAAAAGTTATATAAAAGAATATTACTTTGTTCTTGTAGTATGGATTATGCCGAAAATAGTAAAATGATGGAGGAAGAAGAAATCAAAGAATATCTATTCCCCCGGGATGATTATCGATTAGTTAAATTTAATACTTTTAATACAGAACAACAATTAAATAGTATATTTGTAGGAGCCTTAATAACTGAGATAGGAGAAGATAAATATATTAGATTAAAATCTGGTGAAAATCAAGTAGAAAAAGATAAATTAAAACAAATGTATCAACAAGAAAATACTGAGTTAAGAGAAAAACTAAAAAATATAGAAAAAAAGAAGCGAGATAAAGAAAGAGAAATGACAGACGAACTTAGAGAAGAAAAATCAAGAATAAGAAATGAACTTATTAGTGATTTTACACAGAAAACTGAAACAATTAATACTGAATTAATTTTGATGAGAAAGAAAGTAGAGCTATTAGGAGATAAAAGATTAGTAATGCAGAAGGACCATCATAATAATTTATCAAATCAAAAAGATGAAATGGAGAGAAAATTAACTGAACAGAGGGAAAATTATGAAAAAAAATTAGATGAATTAAGAGAAAAGCTTATAAATATGTCAAATATTACTAATGTATCAAGCAAGAAGGGCCAAGAAGGAGAAAATTGGGTCTTTAATGAACTTGTTAGACAATTTAAATCATCTCAAGTAGAAGATTGTCATGCAAAAGGTCACAAAGGTGATTTTACTGTAGCACAAGGGGAAATGAAAGGTATGTTTGAATCTAAGAATTATACAAGAAATGTTCCAAAAAGAGAAATAAAAAAATTTAGAAGTGATATTGAAAATAATGCAGATTTAAGATATGGTATAATGTTAAGTTTAAAAAGTGGTATCGTAAATCATAATGATTTAAGTTTAGAATTTTGTGCTGGTAAACCACTTGTTTATTTGCATATGGTCAAAGATGAACCATTCAAAATTAAGATTGCTTATGATATTTGTCAATTAATATTAAAAAATATTGATTGTTTTGATATTACAAAAGAAGAAACGCAATTGAAATTAAAGGAAAAGGTTAAGGTTATTACCTCAAGACATAAGAGTTTAGTTTGTAAGGTTACTGATTTTTCTAATGATATGAAGAACACTTTAAATGACCAATGGAGAGATTTTGAGGAGTTTTTAGGTCACATTAATTTAAGTGAATAATATATACAAAATGTGGTATTTTTGTAAATATAAAGATAGTTTAGGCAAACCAGGGAAAGGACTACATTCATATAGGATATATAATATCTCTGTATTAGATGTTTTATTTACATTCTTGTTAGCAAAGTTTATCCAATATTACATTTTAGAAGAATATGAATTTTTGATGATATTAGTTTCATGTTTTGCAGCAGGTATTGCAATACATAGGGTTTTTTGTGTTAAGACTACTGTAGATAAATTACTTTTTGGATGATTTTGTTTGTTTATGTTTTTCTAATATCTCAAAATACAGTTTTTGTGCTTTTTTTATAGGCATTCTATCGATTTCTTTATCGATATTCTTTTTTGAATACTTTTTTCTTGTCTTTTTTCTATAAAGTCTTCTAGATGAAGGTGCTTCTTTTAATTGATGTATTAATCTCCTTTTAATTTCTGTAGAGGCTTGTTTATATTTTTCTGATTTTGGATTATAATCTGTTGCAAGACCCATTGAATCAATATGTTTCCTTATTATATATTTTTCAATATCAACTACTTTTCTCTTTCCAAATTGATCTACTGCCCATATTGTTTTCATCGTTTTTGGTATATTATCAAATCCTATTAATGTTTTTTCGTCTTTTCTAATTTTTCTTGTTTTATTTTTCTTTCTTGACATTTATATTATAAAAATATTTTTTTATAACATAATATTAATATGATGAATTATAATTTGCGTATTATATTAATAGGTGATTGTGCTGTAGGTAAAACTGCTTATGCTACTAAATTAAGATATGGACAATATCAAGATAGATATGATGCTACAATTGGTGTTGATTATAGCGCTAGGACTATTTGCGTTAATAATAATGCTATGGTAAAATGTCAACTATGGGATACCGCTGGACAAGAAAATTTTGCACCATTGATAAAAACTTACTACAAGGATATAGGAGCTGTTATACTTGTTTTTGATTTAAACAATAGACAATCATTTAAAAGATTAGATTTTTGGATAAAAGAATTAAATAATAATGGACCTACAGATTATCCTATTTCTAAAATGTTAATTGGTAATAAACTAGATCTAAATAGTAGAATGATTAATAGAGAAGAAGCAGAAGAATTTGCAAGGCTACATGGATTTTTGTATGAAGAAGTCAGTGTAAAACAAGATATAAATGTAGATGAATCATTATTAAAACTAGTTCAGGATACCTATAAATTTAAAAATGAAAATAAAGGTTTTAAATCCAGCGATTTAAACTATCTTGCATTAAAACCTAAATCTAATACTATAAAAGATAGAGAAAATTGTTGTTGTATATGTTAATATTGATAAAGACTGGTTGCTATTATAGAAAAAGACCAATCTCTATCATTTAAATTTACTTCAAAACCTTTATCATATAATAATCTAACATTGAATTTTGATAATTTTACTGGTCCAAAATATTTTCTTTTTGTTAATTCTTTGTCAGGATTATTATGCACTATACTTGTATTCCAATCTAAAGGATTTCTATTTACAGAAAATCTTGCTAATAAATCTGCTGAATTAGGAGATTTAAATCTATTCACGCTTACTTGTTTTAAAGCTAATGCTATTTGCTCTGCTGTATACTTTTGAGCCTTTGTCAAATTACTACTTAAATCTATATTTAAATCATTTGTTGAACAAGCTCGTTCATTATTTCCTGTATCTGCTGTATCTTGACACGCAAATCCTTCATTTGGAAATCCTACTGTTGGTTCATAACCAGGATAATATTTTCCTACACCATATCTTTTGTCCATAGTTTGCGTATTAATGTACGGTGGCATCTTAAATGTTTTATCTACTGTATCTACCAATGATATTAAATCTAAATTTGGTTTATTATTATTAAAATCATCCAAACAAATTATAAAATATTGAGTTCCTTTTATATCAACGGTTGATTTGGGTCTTGTTTTACCATAATATAGTTCTTCTCCTTGGTTAATTTGAAAATATGTTGATGGAGTTATCGCTCCTCCGGGTGGGACTTGTGATTGACTTTGAAGTGTTCCTGTATTTGATTCAAACTCAGCTCCAGAAGCGATATAATTATAAGGATGAACATATGAAAATTTTTGTCTAAATCCCAATAACCAACCAAAATTGTAATCTACTTTACCACCAGGTCTAGGTGTTTCTGTTGTTTGTTTAGCTGCACAGGCATCTTCAATTTCCTCCTCATACCATTTGAATGTTGCTGTTCTTCCTTCTGGATCATAGTTAAATATTGTTATTTTATCATTATATGATGCATATGCGAATTGTAATATTGGAAATGGCTTCTTATTTGTATCTTTTTCTGCTATATTACTTGTATATGTGCCATCTGTTTTATAATATCCACGAAATAATGGGTTGTCACTTGAATCTTTAATATTATTATAAATTACATTATTAATTTCTATTACAAGTTGTTGTTTCGAATAATTTCCATTGTCAAGTGCTACTGTATAATATTTATTTTCCCAATATATAGAAAATTGATTTGTTCCATAATCACTGCTAAAAGTATACCAGGCATTAGGTATTTCTACACTATCTAATGTTATATCTATTACATTAGTTAAGGGTGTATTTAAATTTACAATATAATTAGAAGGATTATATAGTCTACTTTCTAGATTTGCTGCATAATTAAGACTTTCACAATCAACTGAAGAAGGATCTAGTATTTGTCTATAATGACTATCAAAATTTATTATTCTTTTTGTTTCTGTTATTAACATACCATTTATTTGACCCTGAACTGCATTTTTTGTTGCAAATGTTCTATTTACAGGTAATTTTGCTCTTCCTATGATATTTTTTTCTTGATTTATTATTTGATTCATTTTTTCTTTTGTTTCTTTTTGATTTTGTTCTAAAAATTGATTTTGTAAAACTTTTGCGGCTTCACTACTATCATATTCATATGTGTCTTTCCAAGTTGGTTTATTATATAAATCAAGATTGTCTATTAATCTTTTTTCAGCATCATCAAAAAATTTTTGATATTTTGACTGTTTGAATTTTATTTTCAAATCATATATTCTCCTGTGTATAATACCTTTATTTAATGGAACATATTCAAATTTCAAAATAGCTGCTAATTCTTCTATATCATAATTTTTTACATTAAAATCTATTTTTTTACTTTTTCCTTGTGCCATTTGTCCTGTTCTTGCTCTTGAAAAATTATCAAATGATTTTCCAGCCTGATTTTTATTGCCTGTAGTCATTGATTTTAAATCTGTTTTGCTTTTTTCTTCATACTTCGAAGTCACTCTCTCTTTTGCATTTTTTGTATACCAACCTGTTGTATTTGTAGTACCTTGTTCTTCGTTATTATTCATTATATATATTTGTATAAAATTATTAAATATATATAACCATAAATTAATAATGTTAGTTAGATTTTTTTCAACTACAACTAAAAGAATTAAAATTCCAAAGGCCGTAAGAGAACAAGTTTGGTTAAAATATATGGGTCCTACATTTTCTGGGGATTGTCAAGTTACTTGGTGTGAAAATAATATGACTGTATTTGATTTCACAGTCGGTCATAATAAACCATTAAGTAAAGGTGGAAAAAACAAGCTAGATAACTTTATACCTATTTGTTCAAGATGTAATAGTTGTATGGGTGATAGATATACTATAGACGAATGGTCGGCAAAGTGGTGACTTTTTTTTAGTGCTCTTTTTAAGGTCGTATTATTCTGAAAATTGAATATGTTATCATATAATAAATGAATTATAAAATGACAGAATCAAAATCATCAACAAATATGGACAAGAAACCTGCGGCTGACTGCCAAATATGCTGTGAAACCTTTAATAAAACTACAAGGTCACGGATTGAATGTGGACATTGTGATTTAGAAGTGTGTAAAAAATGCGTAAGATATTATCTACTTGGCACTACTTCTGGTGCTCATTGTATGGGATGTAAAAATGCGTGGGAAAGAGATTTTACTCAAAAAAGCTTGAATAAATCATTTTATAATGGTGATTATAAAAATAGACGAAAAGAGCTCTTATTTGAAGGTGAAAAAGCTAGATTTCCAGAAACAATGCCTGCTGTCGAAAACTATAAAAATATTCAAACTTGGCAAAAAGAAGAAAAAGATATGCAAATAGCTATTGACCAGATGAGAGAACAATTGTGGGAGTTAGAAAAAAATAAGAGAAAGATTAATAATAGTATTCGTAGGGCAAAAACTGGAGAGGTTATAGAAGAAAAGAAAGAGGCATCTCAATTTATTAGAAAATGTCCAGCAGATGGTTGTGAAGGATTCCTGTCCTCTGCTTGGAAATGTGGTGTATGTAATATTTGGGCATGTCCTCATTGTTTTGCAGCCAAAGGATTTGATAAAAATGCAGAACATACGTGTAATACAGATGATGTAGCTTCTGCCGAACTTATCAAGAAAGAGACAAAACCGTGTCCTGCTTGTGGAACTCGTATATTCAAAATTAGTGGATGTGACCAAATGTGGTGCACTGCTTGTCATATTGCATTCTCATGGAGAACTGGAATGAGGGTAAACGGTGTTATTCATAATCCCCACTTCTATGCATTTCAAAGAGAAGGAGGTGCGGCTGTAATTCAAAATCCTGGAGCCCAAATTTGTGGAGGATTACCTACTTATTATCAAATTCGTGATAGAAAAAGGGCATTATATCATAATAAAGTATTCAGGAAATGGATTGATAATGCATTATCTAATATGAAAGGAGATGAATGGAAAAGATATACTTATCCTAATCAAAAACTATTGGCCGGACTTGAAAATAATATTCAAAATATTCATAGAGGAGCAAATCATTTTCAATATACTATTCTAGACCGATTTAGACAACATTGTCAACAGGCTCAAGATAATAAAGAATTGCGTATCAAGTTTATATGTGGTGAAATGACAGAACAAAATATGAAAACTCAACTATTGAAAAGAGATACACAATATAATAAAAGACAAGCATTACTACATGTTTATGAATTAATGGGTGCAGTTTATACGGAAACTGTTATTGATATTCATAATGCTATGCTAGAATTTGTTCGAGATAATACAGAGGTTAGTGAAAAGCAAACCCCATTTGATAATGTGATGCAAGCATCTAGAGTACTAAAAGTTTTGAAAAGAATTCATACTAATATTATGAAAACTGAAAGAGTAAGAATTTATTGTAATATAGAATTGTGTAAAATCAGTGCTATTTATCATCAAGGAGTAGACATTATTGATGGCTCATATAATACTCCTAAGTTCAATAAAGAACGATGTAAAAGGGAATTATTGAAGAAAAATGCTGGTGAACTTCAACATAAAATAGAAACCATTTGTGTGAATGGTGTTTGGCGTAACCGCCCATTATATGAAGATGATTATCACAGACATCCTGTTTATATCCTC
>Ga0181409_1000923_pt1 | contig 11380 bp, 22 predicted proteins | sample 32SPOviralmetaG_FD_130138 | JGI IMG/M metagenome (GOLD analysis project Ga0181409, IMG submission 130138) | Marine viral communities from the oligotrophic San Pedro Time Series (SPOT) site, San Pedro Channel, CA, USA - 32 SPOT_SRF_2012-05-30 | ecosystem: Environmental > Aquatic > Marine > Strait... | reverse complement strand
GCATCAGCCCCAGACTTTGATAAGACACCGTATCTAGCATCACTAGAGATAGTGGCAAGGTTGACAGTTTCGCCTGATGCCATGAATGAAAAACCAGACCGTCTGTTTTTGAGGTAGCACATTCCGTAGCAACGTTTATCTGCTTTACAAGCTTCCCAGAATATAAAGAATAATCTGTTTGCTTCCCTAAAATCTGCTTGCCCAACATCAATCTTGGACCACTGCAGGTACATGTAATGAGTACCAGTAATATAAGTAACTTTACCTTTATTAGTGAACCAATAGCCTTCGTGACGCTTAGCAAATTCTCTATCAATATACGCATACCATTTTTCTTTAAAATCATCTGGATATTGTTTCCAGTCAAATATTGTTTTAATCTTTTTTAATGCCTTAGGATACTCGTGCACTTGCCACTTGTCGTAATCTTTATTAACATTTTTTTCTTTTGGTAACGCTATTTTTAAATTTTGTATTTCATAAACATCACCTATTTGACCAGTTTTAGATATAACAACAACATCATATTCTTTATTATATCCATACTCCCATTTTTTAGATTTATTTAATCTTTTTATTACATGAGGTTTTATATGGTCAATTACTTTATATAAAGTTTGCTCGTACATTATTTAGATCTTCTTTCTGCAAAACCTCCAAAAGCTTCTTTTTTCTTTTCTTCTTTTGGTTTGTCGTTTAACATATCTTCTTCTTCTTTAATACGATTAAGTATTTCAAAAGCATCAAATATAGCTAGCTTTTTTGTAGCAGCTGCATTTTTTAATCTATCAGCTGATATATCATCATCAGAATCAACAATAGCTTCTTTTGCAACTTTAATAAGTTCTTCAACCGCTCTGTGCCCAGCTTGGATTATATTCTTCTTCGTTTCCTTGACGTTCATGTTTTATTATAATATCATTTGATTTCATACAATACAAACGCTGGCCATCAACTAAAAATTCATATTCACCAAAAGGTTTGTAACCTATAAGGTCTCCCTCGTTGATTTCTAGCGCTTCTAACGCACTATTACCATATTTTAATACACCAATAAGGTTTTGCTCTAAAACGTTATGTATTTCAACACTGTCTTTAAGCGGTGCAACAAAACATCTATCACCAAAAGACTTCCATTTGTCTTTAGATTTATATAAATAAACTTGATCTTGTTGTACAAAATATAAACCGTCTTTAAAATACGACTTACTATTTTTTTCTTCACCTCTTACATTATACCATCTTCTAAATACATTATGATGAATCATTATTAAATCACCTTTTTTAACAGGTGTTTTATATGATAAAGGTACTTCTATTACTTTAGCTATATTGTTTACAGCTTTAAAAGTTTCTATTTGAGTATTGATTATAAGGCTTTTGTCACCTACCTTAACTTCATTATTATATCGCTGACCGTAAGGTTCAACGATAAAATCAAAAACGCTTTTCATTAATACTCTAAATCATACTCAACGGATATAGCCATGTTAGAATTAAATTTCTTCCACGGCAATATCTCGTTGTTTTTTTTAATGTAAATGTTATAAGAATTATCTTCTGTGTCAAAAAGTATATGAGATATAGTGTGACCTCCGTATACAGATTGAGCTAGAGAATAATGCATTGCATCGGTTTTGTAATCAGCACCGATACTAATTTTTCTAATAACAGATGACATTACTCCTTAACTTCTTCTTTTTCTTTTTCGATAGGAGTATAAGAACCGTCTTCAAGATTTATATTAATCGAACCGTATTCTTCTTCTAGTTCTTTCTTAAAGTCTTCAGTTTGTTTGTTAACTTCATGGAACTTAGATAATACTGCGGTTTTTTGGGCTTCTAAGAAACCTATTTCATTTAAAAGTTTGTTTAACTCTTTTTGAAAATCTTGAATCTTTTCTAATTGGTCTTTGGAAATTGATTTTACTTCACTCATTTTAATTTAATTTAATTGGTTATTAATGTATTAATATAGTTACAGGTTTTCTTTACTTTTTAAATAAACTTGTAGCTTTTTCAGTTGTGCGTCCACCGAAGTAGGCTAAAACAACGGACATCATTACTTTTTCAAAAGTATCGTTCCAAGTTACGCCTATGTGAAATGGTATTGAATCTACACTGTCTAATAAGCCAGCAATAGAAAATATAACAATACACCACACTAATACTAATGGGCGTACGTTTTTAGAAAGCCATGAATCTGACATTGAGTCGGCTTTCCACCTTGATGTAACAGCTTCCATTTCTTTATTTTGTTGTTCAAATATAAGCTGTTGTAATTTTATTTTGTCTTCACCACTTACATCGGATTTACCTATAGCAGCAATAGCTTCAGCCGGTGAAGTTACACCGCTTAGTACATTTCCCAACGCAGGGTTAACTAGCGACGCAGCACCAAACAATAGTTTACCTACTGTAGTTTCTGCAAATTTTTTTTTAGGTTTAGACATATCTATTCTGCTTTATATGCGGGTGCTTCCCACGGTAAAGTTTTATCACCTTCATCAAAAGATGATCTTAAATATTTTTTTCCTTTCCAGTACATTGCATCTTTATCATAATCCAAATCACCTCTTGCCATTTGATGTATATGAACATTTTCGTGATTTATAGTTTCGTTTATTAACTCTGGATCAGTTATATCTTTGTTTATTAAAATGGTTCCCCTTTTGTCAGCTCTACCTATAACATCTTTTTCTTCGAAAGAAACATTAACTATTGGAGTAGGAAATTTATCAAAAGGTGGTTTTAGTTTAAAACTCATTTTCCTGGAAACATTTTATTAAGTACGTTTTTACGCTGTTGACAGCCACAGGGTATGTTTAAACCCTGTGACACTGAATCAACAACTTTTTTAATTCCAGTTGCTTTAGTGAAAGACTCTATTTTATCACCTAAGCCTCTAGATTTCATACTAGCTAATTGCTACTTGTGAAAATACTACAAAAGTAAGCGCTTGTCCAGTTGAACTAACAGTAGCAGGAATACCTCCTACTTTAGAGACACCATTTCCTGGAGATGCAGAGTAAGCATCTAAAAGAGCATCTAATACTGAGTACCCAGCAGCAGCAGCTGTATGAGTTAACTGTAATTCAACACCATCTTGCATGATGATTGCTGATTTTGTTGTTGGTGCAGTTTGAGGTGCTCCAACTGTTCCTTGGTGAATTAAAACGATGTCGCTTTTATCAATAACAAATTTGTTTGTGTTTGATGTAGCGGCCGATCCACCTGTAATAGGGATTTCTAAATAAGCCATAATAATTGTTTTTGTTTTGTTAATAATTAATTGTTAATTGGTATAATCGTAATGGTGTTATTGGGTTTTAATGTTTATATCCTTTTTTAGTAGAACCTTTAGACATATTTTTTTCAATAGCAGCTTGTCTTTTAGCTTCATAACCGCTTAAGTCTCCGCTGTTATCTAAGTCTCCTAAAATTTTATTTATACCATAACCTTTAGAGCTATGAATACCTTTGTTTGGTCCATCATTTTTTGGCCCATAAAGCTTTCCAAAATCAGCATATATAGGAGTTGATCTAGAGTATGTAGTAGGAGAGTTTGCGATTCTACTTCTACCACCAGGAGCGTCTGTATTTTTATATGAAGGTGTAGTATCGCCTGTTCGACCACCACCAATATCGCCATAAGTTCTAGGTTTTAATTGCGTTTTAGATTTTACTTTAGGTATATTATTTTTTCCCCTTGTTTCATTAGCAGCTCTGTTACCGTATCTTCCAGAAATATCATGATAATCTTGTAAAACTTGACTTCCTAAACCTGCGCTTGAATTGTTTTTTAATAAATTTTTAAATGTTTTTTGATAAGCTGAAGCAGAGTCTTTTTTAGCTTGCATTTCCCCTGCATAAACATCTCTATTTTTATCGCCTAACATCGATTGCATTGCGTAATTACTAGCACTATTAATAGATTTAATTGTAACTGGATTATTTTCAGAACTTGAAGAGCTACTTGTAGACGAGCTAGAATTAGATTTCATGTTTTTTGCCTTAGTATTTCCATAATTTAAAACAGCTTTTCTATCGTTTACATCAATTCCAGCTGCAGTCATAGCACTCATATCTTTTGCAGAAGATGTAAGATTGTTATAAAAAACATCCTCCCCCTTATCTACAATTGGTGTTGAGCTTTTTGAGCTAGAACTAGAAGGTGTGCTTGAGGTTACTGTTTTGCTTTTATTTAAAGTAGCCCCACTATCATCTATTTTAAAAGTAACCTTTCCTGTTGTTGAATCTTTTGGTTTACTAGGCTTTTCGGTTTCTGGATCTGTTTCTGGATCTGTTTTACTAGGTCCTTGACCTCTAAGGATCATATCTTGCGATTGTGATGGATAGAATCTTTCAATGCTACCATTTCTACTTGCACCTCCTGAAAAGCACCCTGATTTTTTAGGCCCTAATGAAGGTTTTGTTTTTGCGATTTTACTTCCGTGTCCCATAATTTTATTTTTTATTTATTGTGTTGCATATGTTTAGACAGGAAAGTATGATCGTGTCTAATATCTCCAGCTAATTTAGATATATGTTTTTCATCAGCTGTTTGGTTAATGTCTTTATATTTACCTCCTTTTTTTTGATCATCTAAAACATCTCTTTTTAAATAGTCAATGTGAGCTTTATCGTCTTTAATCGCGTCTTTCGCGTTACCTTTAGTTATTTTTGTATCCATTATTGTAGTGCTATTAAGTTTGAAATACCTCCAGCAACACCAGTAATTTGAACAACCGAAACCGGTAATACAAATCCTTGTGCTGGATTAGTGAACGTTGCTGTTTTATTATCTGCTGTTAAAACAGATATGCTAGGTAATACATCAAAACTATATGTTAATGTTATGTTTGCAGCAATACTAACAGTTTGATCTAAAGTAAAATTAGATGAGTTAGTTACTGAAGCAACTTTAGTACCAGCTGGAACACCAGTTCCACCTACATTCATACCTGCTTGTATCAATGGGTTAGGTGATTTTAAAACTAAAGCTGTATTAGTTGAGGCGTTGTTATTAGCTGTTGTAATTGTTGAACCATCAGCTCCAGGCGATGTACCTACGAATAAATTATATTCTTTCCAACTGCCTTGGTTTATAGTAAAAAATGTTAACGTTTGACTCGCTTGCATTACAACTGATTTATTTAAAGTTACAGTTGTATTACTCCCGTGAACAACACGCGCAACCATTAAATGATCATTTATACCAATAACCGGATTCATTGTAGGACATGTTATATACATACCTACTTTAATATTTTTATTTAAAGCTAGCACTATTGTCAAAGACGGAACCGCATTAGCAACAGATGCCGCTGTAGTTGATTCTGTTATTTTAACCGCACCATCAATTAATTGAGTAGCACTTACAACGGGGACAACTCCACCTTTGTAAGATTCTGTGTAATAATTTCTAATCATTTTTTTTTATTTTTTATTTTTATTTTTATTACAAAAGTTTCTAGCAGCATCAACACTGCCAAATCCCCATTTTTTTAAAGCCATAGCTTTTCTAGTTGGCTCACCTTTAGCGTCTTTCATTGCTCCTTTCATACCAGCAAATCTACAAGCAAAAGAAACTCTTCTAGGATTAGTACCAGATGTTTGTCTACTTCCTAGTTTCTTACCAGTTTCTTTAGTATAATCAGATCGCATTTTACGATTTTGTTTTTCGTATGCTTTTTCTTTTATAGCTGGTCCTTTTACTTTATAAGCCATTATTTATTTTTTTTTAGGTAAAACTTTAATTTTGCCATTTTCAGTTCTAGCATATCTATGCGTAGAAGTTTCTTTGCTCGGTATTAATTCTCCGCTGTATGTACCATCGCCATATTTCCAAGTTACTCTCTTATCCGCTCCTTGAGATTCTTTTATAGCTTTTTCAGTTGGATAATCTTTGTCTCCAGGTTTTGCAGGTGACTCACCTCTTTTCCTTTTTGCATGAATATTAGCCCATAAGCCTTTTTTCTTTGCTGCGCCACAATATTTTTTTAATAATGGTGATTTTAACATAACTATATTATTTTGTATTTAGTTTTACCGTTTTCTTTATAAGCTTTTAAACATCTTCTTCTGTTTGCATCTTCAGATACATAACTTACATGTACCCAATTAGGGTTTTCATCCGTACCAAATTCCCAAATAATTTGATCAAAATCTAAATTATTTTTTATATACTCATACATCTCTGCATTAGTTTTATGACCATAGTTATCGTCTAGGTCAAGTGCGCAACCAATACAATGTTGAGAAGTTGTGCTTCCGCCAATAGCAGAATTGAGTTGGGGCGAGCGATAGAAACTATTAATAGCGATTGGACCACCCACCCATCTACGTAGAGGTTCAAACACTTGCTCTGCAATAGTTTTCATGTTAATTAAATCTATTTCTCTAGGTGTATTGTCAATACCAAGCCTAGTAGCTGTGTGAGATTTAATCCCTTCTTTAAGCGAGATGTGTTCACTTATTCTATCACTCATTTTAGTGAAATTTTACTTTGCTAAAGAACTTATAGGTCCAGCTTTGTATGGTACATCTGCTTTCATAACTTGAATACAACTGTCACCACATCTAGAATTACCTTTTACTAATGTTCTACCTTCTTTTGGTAAACCTGAAATCCATATTGCGTTTTGCCCGTATTGCCCTGGTTGTTTTGCCATAATATTTATTTTTAAAATTCGTTATATAAACTATTAATTCCTTTTTTGTCTATATCTATTGGTGTAGCCATAGGTGGATTCATAGCTGGTTTAATACCAACAGGATCTAATTCATCAGACGGAATAGCTCTACCACTTCTGTCCACACTCTCTGGTGACGTTAAACTTTTAAATGTTTCCACTTGATTTCCACCCATAAAACTTGATTCTGGTGTAGAAACACTTGCGTTTCCATCCATAAAATTTAATTCTGGTCTAGAAACATCTCCTTTAGGCGGAGTGCTTAAAGGTACTTGATTAGCAGGATCTTGGAGAGCTTTTAGTAACTCTGGATCTTTTATATACTCATCCATTTTAATACCACGGTTTTGTTGTGATGCCTCCCAAGCTTTTCTTGACATAGCCTTAAAACCACCCTTTTTAAGTTTTGTGCCCATTAAAGCATTTGCATTAAAAAACATAATTATTTAAGTTTAGCTTGTAATTTAGCTATTTTTTTGTGAATAATTTTGTTGTAAGAAGAGTCTTTTTTCTCAACTTCTTTTTTAACTTCTTTTTCTTTTTTTCCCATGATTATCTGTTTTTATCTTTATTAACGTGATCAATAGACGTAATCATAACTTTGTCTATATATGTTTTACCTTTCATTATTTTGTTTCTAGTAGTTGAAGTCGGTATATCTTCTTTACCAAGCATAATACGGTACATACGGCTTATGAGTTGTTTACACTTGAAGGAAACTTTATAAATATTATACTTTTGAGTTGTGCGGTTGTGTTTTCTCCAAACCGTTATCCAACCTTCTTTAAGTAATCTGTTCCAGCGTCTATTGTCCCAACTATAAGAATACGTACCGATTTTAAAATCTTCTCGTGTAAAAAGATCCATGCAATCGAAATAAATTAACAATTCTAAATCAGCATCGTTTAAATTATTATTTTTACAAGCCCATTTTCTAATGATCCTGTAATGTTTTAAAAGATTATGATTTCTAATATCACTTGGTTCTAATCTCATAACACTACCACTACGTGTGCTATATTTACAACTTGATATATTTCTTTTTTAATTTCAATTTGATGAGCGTTATTTTTATCAAAATAAATAACATCATTTTTTTTAATACTTTTTATATTGTCACCAACTGATATTATAGTTCCTTCTGCATACCTTATATCTTCTCGTTGTTTTTCTGCTAAAAATAAACCTCCCTTTGTTTCTGAAACGCCTATTTTAGACATTTGAACTATTAAATTATTACCTATTGCTTTCATTAACTCTAAGATTATTAATTACACAATCGGTTGATAGAATAGTTGTAGCGACAGAGCTTGCATTTTTTAAAGCGCTTTTTGTGACGAGTAAAGGATCAATAATTCCTGACTCAATCATATTTACCATATTTCCTGTAACAACATTTAAGCCTTCTCCTTGAGTTTTAGATACTTTAGCATTAACTATACCCGCGTTTAACAATATAGTTTCAAAAGGTGCTTTAATTGCTCTTAAAAGTATGTTTTCACAAGCGTTTTCTGATTTAACTTGTTGTGATGCATTTAATAATGCAATACCACCGCCTGGAACTATACCCTCTTTAATAGCAGCTTTAGTAGCACATATTGCGTCTTCAACTCTATCTTTTTTTTCTTTTAATTCAACTTCAGAATTAGCACCAACTTTTACAACAGCAACTTTACCAGATAATCTAGCTAATCTTTTTTCAAGATTAACTATTATAGCTCCATGTTTAGCTGTTTTAAGTCTAGATTTTAAATCTTCTATTAAATTTTTTATTTCCTCACTAACTTCATGAACTTGCAATATTGTCTCATGCTCACTAGTTATAGTTTTTTTACATTCACCTAATTGTTCTGGTTGTATTAAATCAATATCATCACCTAAGTCTTCATTAATAACAGTTGCACCAGTTAATAAAGCAAGATCTTCTAAAGTTTCTTTTTTATTAACACCATATATAGGAGCGTCAATAACATTAACTTTTATATTGCCTTTTATTTTATTCATTGCAAGAGCAGACATAACCTGTTGATCAACATCAGCTATAATAAGTAAAGCTCTTTTGTTTTTAATAGCATACTCTAAAACAGTTTGTATTTTTCTTACATTATCTATTTGAGATTCTACTATAAGCACTAAAGGTTTTTCTAATTCTGCAGTTTTTGTATCTTGATTAGTTACAAAATGAATATTTTTTAAACCTCTATTGTATTGTACACCATCTATTGTTTCAAATTTAGTTTCTGGTAAATCTGAAACTTCTAGCATTACAACACCTGTTTTATCAACCGATCTAAAAGCGTCTGCAATAATTTTACCTAATACAGGGTCATTGTTGGTAGATATAGTTGCTACTTGATCTATCATTTCATCTTCAACTGGAATTACAATTGAATTCAAGTAATCTACAACTTTATTTGTAGCACTCTGTATACTTTCTTTTACTTCTCTTGCGTTTTCTTTTGTTATTACTCTGTATGCTTCATTTAATATTGAATGCGCTAATACTGTGGCTGTAGTTGTTCCGTCACCAGCTTCACTAACAGTTTTTTTAGCAGCTTGCTTGAGTAATGTTGCTCCCATGTTTTCAACGGGATCAAGAAGTGTAATAGCTTCAGCTACAGTTACACCATCTTTTGTGATAATTGGTTGGCCAGTACCATCTTCTAACATAACACACTTACCGCTAGCTCCTAACGTGGAGCTAACAGCTTGTGTAAGTTTCGTAATACCAGCAAACACATTGTTTTTAGCATCTAAACCAAAGTTCAGATTCTTTACAATTGCATTTGACATAATTTAATTTAATTTAATTTGATTAAGTATTATTTGAATGTTTTGACAACTTTAGGTCCTTGTAGAAAATCAACTTTCTTTTGATAATGATCAACACTACCGTCAATAGCAGCTTCTGCAGATTTTAAAGTTTCACGTCTAGTTACATCGAACCATCTGTCGCAACATTCGTCTTCGTTACAATCACAGCTAGGGTCTTTGTACTCGGTTTGAAAATAACCATTAGGTAACTGAACTATTCTCCAGTTTTTCTTTTCAGCTAAGTGCTTCCAAGCTTTAATAGTTTCTTCGGAAATTTGTGGTGTTTTGGGTTGACCCATTGAAGAGGTCAACGAATAAAAATAAGTCATCGTTTTTTGGTTTTAAGGGTTAAACATTATTTTTGGTTTATATCACTACCACAGTGATATAGGTTTAGTTATACTATCACTTGTTTTTTACAAAACTTACACTACTCAGCCTCTTCCTCTTCGATTTCTTCTTCTTCTTCAACAGGTGGTACTGGTGGGTTTTGCCATGTAAAGTATAAATCTTCGTTTACAGGTGTGATTTCAAGCTTGATATTATCTTCAATAGATTTAGCTATTGCGGCCACGTCTAAAGCATCTTCAAGCCATCCGATTACTACAGCTTCAAAAGCTTCAGTGTCTGCATAAGGCACAAAAGGATCTCCTGGTATGTATTGAAAACCTTGAGCACCTATTGAACTCGCTGAATAAGTTTTTCCTCCAGATTCTTCCGAGCCTGAGTAAGTCCAATGCACTGTGTATATCACGTTATCTTCACCTTCAGCTTGAATATGTGCATTCATTTGGTTAATTGTCCATTTGTAAGTAATTGCCATAATTTTAATTTTCTAATTGTTCTATTCTTGATTTTAAATCATTTATTATTTCTTGTTGTTCTTGAATTGCTTTTAATAAAATAGGTGTTAATTTAGAATAGTCAACACCTTGCATTTTTTCACCATCTTTCTCTCCTGTAACTACGTTTGGCAATGTTTGTTTTAATTCATGTGCTATAAAGCCATAATCTCTTTGTTCGACATCTTTCCATTTGTAATCGTATGCTGTTATATTGTTTACTAAGTCTAAAGCGTTAAAATCTTTTAAATCTTCTTTTAATCTGTAGTCCGAACCTGTGTTGTAAGAAACAGAGTTAGCCGAACCGTTTCTTGTAATAGAACCCATTGAAAAAACGCCTGGTCTATTAAAAACTATAAAAGCTGCACCACTAGCATCAGATGTGTCTTCAAATATAGATACATTATTACTACTTACGACATGCAGTTTATATGTAGGTGAAGTCGTTCCAATACCAAAATCTCCACCATTAAAATATGAATCACCGTTTGTAGATAAAACTACTTTTGAACCACCACCAATTTGATATAAATATAAATATGCATAACCATTAGATATTTCGTGGAACATAGCCAATCCGCTAGATGTTCTTGTCATTAATGGCGTGCCGTTGTTGTCTTGAATATCTAAGCCCGCTTGTGGATTATCGTAGTTAATCCCTACATTTTTATTAGAACTAATAGTTATAACATCACCTCCACCATTGTGATTTATTCCAAATCTCAAATGTTCTCCATAATGTTTTAATTCTGTATAGGTTGCAACACCGGGATTACCCGTAGCATTAGCCCCTGTTAATCTCATAGAAGCGGTTGTATCTTGACCAATATTTTGTATTCCCAAGCCTTTTCCTGTAACAACAATACTTGTTCCATCATTTCCAATACCGACATTTCCAGAACTGTCTATACGCATTTTTTCTGTTCTTGAAGAATCTCCTGAACCTGTAAAAAAAGCTAATTCATTAACATTATTACCACCGTTATTATAAACTGCTAAACCTGCCCAACGGTCTACGTTTGTTGAAGGG
>Ga0181409_1000921_pt1 | contig 11397 bp, 13 predicted proteins | sample 32SPOviralmetaG_FD_130138 | JGI IMG/M metagenome (GOLD analysis project Ga0181409, IMG submission 130138) | Marine viral communities from the oligotrophic San Pedro Time Series (SPOT) site, San Pedro Channel, CA, USA - 32 SPOT_SRF_2012-05-30 | ecosystem: Environmental > Aquatic > Marine > Strait... | reverse complement strand
GTTCATTTGACGGTAAACAAAATTCAATAAGTTCTTCATCCTCCATATTTAATTATATTAATGATTATCATTTAAATGATTTAAAAATTATGATTATTCATACAGCAACAAGCATAATTTTTTTATATTTATTTTAATTGATTGATTATCATTGAATAATAAACACCAAATTCATCTAACCCTTCATATCTTTTACTTGATTGCATATGACCATATTTTAAATTAATATGCATTAACAAATTTCTCTCTTTATTTTTAAATACATCAGCATCTTTTATCTTCATATAATAATTCAAAGGTTCTTTATATTCTACTAATGTATCTTCAAGATTCGAATAAATATAAATATTTGGATACTTTGCCTTCATATCTATATTTCGCATAGGATCATATTTTTTAATATAGTTATAATATTTTTTAACATTGGGATTTCCCCATTCTTTGTATTCTTCAGTAGTAAGAGGTTTGGAAGTATCTTTCATAGTATTAATAACATCTACAAATGGAACACCTAATACCGCAAATTTAAATAATTCTGGTTCCATATTTAATACAGCACCTATTAATAAACCTCCAGCACTTCTTCCCCATATAGCTAATTTCTCTCTATTTGTATAATTGTTTTTAACAAGATAATTTCCACATTCAATAAAATCTTTAAAAGTATTGATTTTGTTTAATAATTTTCCATCTTTATGCCATTTATTTCCATGAAATCCACTTCCTCTTACATGTGCTGTACAAAATAAAAATCCTCTATCTAATAAACTTATTGCTTTTGAATCAAAGTAAGGGTCATCATTTGTTCCATATGACCCATAACCATTTAATAAACATTTCATATTTTTCTTATATTTATCCTTTCTGTATAGCATAGTTAAACATAACTTATCATTTACATAGATCATTTTCTCTCTATATTTATCTTCATTATAACCTTTTATTTTGGTAGTTTTTATAGTTTCGATTTTGTTAGTCACACAATTTAATTCGATTGTTTTTTTAGGCTGTAAATTGCTATATACATTCATAATTATTTTAGGGGAGCATACATCAAGATTCGATAAAGAAGGAATACTAAATGAAGCAATAGGGTTATTAAATTTAAAATGAGTTGCTTTTTTAGTAACTAGATCAATTGATAATAAATGATCTAAACCATTTTCTTTATAAACACAACATAAGTAGTGACTCTTTATAATAAATTCTTGATATTCAATGTTTTCTTTGTTAGGAAGTATAGTTGAATAGTTTTTAAAATCAGTAGTAGAAATTAATTTCGAATTTCTATTTTTTGTATACATGATATACCATGTATCATTATAACTATCCACTGAATAATATAAATCTTTTTCCTTTTTATATAATAATTTACATCCATCATTTTCAATGTTATGTGTATAGGATGATTCCCATGAAAAACTAGTTAACAAAACATGATTACGGTCTGTAGTGCCGGACAGACTTAAACTAAAGGTTTCATCGTCTTCTGTAAACATACATTTATGATTATTTTTCTCAAAATCATAGCAAAATAATTTGTATGATCGCATGCTTTTATTCATTTTTAAATAATAAATACATTTATCATCTTTACTTATTTGAATATCACCTTCAACATCACTTATTATTTTGGTTAATTTATCGCTAAAAAATGGCTTCATATAAATATCATGAAACCGATTACCTATAGTATCGACTGAATAAAATATAATATCTTCACGATTTGAAAATGTAATACTGGAAACAGAAAAAAAGGAATAAGACTTCCCTATTTTATCTAAATCTAAAATACATTTGTGTTTTTCATCATCAATTACATAATACTTTGGATAGTTCTCTCCTTTTTTTATTTCAGTATAGTAACTATATTTATTTAGTAAAGATGGAATACTAGTAGAATCATGAACCATTCTAGTTTTAAATTCTTTGCTAAGTTTTGATACTAGTTTTGTATCTAATTGTGAATCAAATTCTTTATTTATTTTTTTGATAAAGGAAATATCTCTATTTTTTCTAGTTTTATTAAGATTTGTCTTATTTTTTTTTGTAAATTTCATGATATATTATTGTATCAAAAAAAAAGGGAGATATTTATTTAATTAAAAGACAATAACAACTAATACTTATACTTCTACTTGAGCACTGATAGCAGCCAAGATTTCTAATCCTTGCATGGCGTCACTATTCTTCTTACCTTTCTTGGAGGCCTTCTCTGCCTCTTTCACTCGCTTCTTCTCCTCCTTAATAGCATCCTGTTCGGCTTTCTTCTGAGCCTTTTTCTCTTCACGAACCTTGGATTTCTCAGCCTTGGCGACTTCCTTGGCAGCTTCCTTAGCGACAAGCTTCTCAGCCTTGGCTTGTTCCTTGGCAGCAAGCTTCTCGGCCTTGGCGACTTCCTTGGCAGCTTTCTTCTTAGCCTTTTTATTGGAGATGGATTGCTTTCTTGCTCCAATTCGGGCAGCAGACTTAGCAGCCTTGATAACAACCTTTCGGACAATTGCCTCTTGCTTAGCTAGGAGCTTATCAGCCTTGGCTTGTTTCTGGGAGGCAATCTTATCGGCCTTGGCTTGTTCCTGGGAGGCAATCTTATCGGCCTTGGCTTGTTCCTTGGCGGCAAGCTTATCGGCCTTGGCTTGTTCCTTGGCAGCAAGCTTATCGATTTTGGCTTGTTCCTTGGAGGCAAGCTTTTCAGCCTTAGCCTGTTCCTTGGCAAGTTCCTTGGCAGCAAGCTTCTCAGCCTTGGCAGTAGCCTTAGCAGCAAGCTTCTCAGCCTTGACAGCTTCCTTAGCAGCAAGCTTTACAGGGTCGACAACCTTCTGGGTGTTCTTGGTGGTGGTAGCACGAGCGGACATTTTGAATTTAGTTTGATAACTTAGACTTGGTTTATTTGATATCTCTAACTATAAGTTTTCAAACCAAATCAATTTTTTTTTGTGCAAATTTTTTCAAAAATATTGACAGAAATATTTTTTTTTCAATAAAAAAAGGATTTTTTATTAATTACTTTACAATACAATTACTTGTTGGCTATTACTGGTTAACTAAACGGCTAGAACGGCGAACATTCCCTGACGCCAATTTCTTCTCATTATCAATTTTAGCTAAACGGCTAGAACGGCGAATAACTACTCTTGTTGCCTTAAGAGCCTCTGGCCTGACAAAATGAGGGCTTAGATATTTTTGAAGATTAAAGTATGTGAGCTGATCGCCTTCTGGGATTTTAAGAAGTTTGATGAGAGTTTCATCAGGGAAAATTTCACGACCATTCGTAGGATTATGAAGGTGACGATCCTTAACATAAGCATTAATGTATATTGCTACATCAGTTCTTGCGAGTTTGGTACCTTCGGGTTGTCCAAGGAACCAAGCAAGTTCAGAACTAATTAAAGTAGGTTTTGTAAAGCCGGACATTTTGGTTGTTTGATATCTCTAACTATAAGTTTTCAAGACAAATCAATTTTTTTTTTGTGCAAATTTGTTCAATAAAAAAAGGATTTTTTATTAATTACTTTACAATACACTTACTTATTAACTAAACGGCTAGAACGGCGAACATTCCCTGACGCCAATTTCTTCTCATTATCAGCCTTTCTTTCTCGGCGTTTGGATGCTCTAGTTGCTTTAATAGCAGCATTTGAAATAGACTTGAGGCGCTGTTGCTCTTGTTCTTCTTCGTGAGCCATACGAACCTTTTCGGCTTCTCGGTCGTTGTTAATCTGATTAACCGTTAATAATATACGACGCATATTATTATAGATTCTGGTTTTCTCTTCTTCCCATTCATCTACACGATTGGGAAAATAGGACTGCTTTACCTCACGGCTCTGATGAATTTTCATCTCGTAATTAAAAAGACTCCATAACTTTCGCTCAATTGGATATTGAGTTCTAATGGAACCGGTTGACTTTCTTAGCTTAGTAGTATTAGCCTCCTCAATCCATTTAATACATACGCTATCATACGATAGCTCTTGGTAATATCTTTTTAACCAGTAGATAGACATTGTGATTTTAAAATCTGTTGCTTTATTCTTATACTTTCTAGATATATGTCTGTAACAAATTCAATTTTTTATTGTGCAAAAAAATATATATTTGATTTATACATGAATATTTGTAGATACTTTTCATGCTTCAAACAATATTCAGAAGAAGAAGTAAAAAAAAAAGACTAGAACTTCTTATAAAAATACAGCCTAAAAAAATAGCATGATTTTTTTGTTATATTTTTAAATGAAAAAATATATTATAAGATGACTTGGTGTCCATGGTTTAAAAAATCTAAAATAGAACAACATCCTGTAGTAGAAGAAGTAAAGGAACATATTGAAGATTTAGCAGAAGATGTAAAAGAACATGTTGAAGAATTTATTGAAGAAGTAAAAGAAGATGTAAAGGAACATGTAGAGGACTTAGTAGAGAATGTTCAAGAACATGTTGAAGAATTTGCTGAAGAAATAAAGGATGATGTAGATGAAATTTTTACTGAATTTGTTGATGAAGCAGTTGAAGAAGTAAAAGATAATTTATTTGAATCTATAACAAGAAAAGATGTTGAAGAAAATGAAGTTGTTACAGAAATGCCTGAAACCAGAGAAGATGATTTAATTACTGAAACAGCAGGAAGTGTAGTGGATGAATCAATGACAGAAGGGTTAAATAATGTTACTAATCTTCTTACAGAAGGTAATGATAAAGTTGAAATTCCTGAAGTAAGTAATAATTTAGACGATATTTATGGAACTGTTACAACAAAAGATTGTGATTCATGTACAGAAGAAAAAATAATTTATAATACAAATGATTCTATTATACCAGATAAATGTAATAAATGTGTATATAAATACATGAACTAAATAATCTAATTTAATATTATAATGAATAAGACTATAATATTAGATGCTTTATTTGGCGCCTTATTATTAGGTAGCTTTTCTTATTTTACTTCATTATACGAGACAAATAATAGTTACACAAAAATAGTAGCTTATTTATGGGCTATACCGGGTATATTATTTTATTTACTAAGAATAGCCTCACGAAAAGGCAAAGATGTCATGTTGGATTTTATTACACACGCCTTACTAGGTTTATTTTTATCATTAATAGCATTGATATGTACATTTATGTTGAAAGATTTAAATTCAAAACTATTGATTATATATAATTTACTCTATCTTATATTATGTATTTTCTTATACTTTCATTTTAAGATATATAATAAATTCTAATTTATAAGAATAAAATATAAGAATTTATATATATATATGAAACTAACAAAAACAGATTATGTATTAATAGTTAATAATATTGTATTATTGGCTATTTTAGGTTATTTATATTATAAATTAGAATATGAAAGCGGAATTTTTATAAAAAATAATATTCTAATAAACACATGTAAATATGTGAACAACAGAACTAATCCCAACTATTTATTTTATAAAAAATTAAACAATAAATTGCATGTAAAAGAGTTCAATAATGAACATTTTCCAGAAATGAGATATGCTAAAAATCTTCATATATTTGAAAATCCTGACTATTTATATAAAATACAACATCAATTGCCTAATAAATATGTAGTAAAATACAGTTCAGGATGGGCTATGAATTTGGTAAAAGAAGAAGATACATCAATGGATAAAATTGTTCATGAGTGTAAAGAATTAATAAAGCGTCCAGATGATGATCTTGATGACCCTGAAATTGTAAAGGCATTAAAGCCAAAATTTTTCATAGAAGAGTATTTGGGTAAAGACCTAATAGATTATAAATTTCTTATGATATATGGTAAGATAGTAGTTGTGCAAATCATGGGAAATCGATTTGGTGATATAACAGGTATAGAAAAAGGATCAGAAAAGGCACTAAAAAAAGGGCACGATATTTATTACACACAATATGATGAGAATGGAAATATTTTACCAGATAGTTATTTAAGCAGAAAATTCGTAATTAAAGAAAAGCCTTACCCCCTACCTAATGAGTTTAAAAAAATGAAAGAGGTATGTTATAGGTTTTATGAAATAACAAAAATAGAATTATTCCGAGTAGATTTTTACGAGATTGATGGAAAAATGTTTTTTGGTGAATATACAATATGGCCCGCTGATTGTAAATTTCCAATATCAAAACAAGTAGAAAGACATATACAAAGAAAAATTAATCAAAATAATAATATATAGATATTTTATATATGAAAATATCTAAAACTGACTATATATTATTATTTAATATAGTTATACTTTGTATAATTTTTGCTTATTTATATTATAAAATAGAATATGAAAGTGGTATTTTTATAACGAATAGTGAGTATATTAAATTTTGTAAAGATCAACAAAATTATGACTGGAAATTAAAAGCCTTATTAGCTAACAAGATAAAAGTAAAACAGTTTAATGAACAACATTTTCCTGAACTTAAACAGGCAAAAATATTATATAATTTTAATTTGACAGAAATAAAGGAAGATAAATATGAATTTAATGAAAATGTTGATTTTGAACAGTTATACTCTAGACTACCTGAAAAGTATATTATAAAATGTTCTGTTGGAGGTGCTAATCATCATATAGTAAAAAAAAATAATTTGAAAGAGTTAAAAGATAATTGTGAGCATATACTCTATTATTATATACCTAGAATAGTTAGAGGAGCAAAGGAAAATAATCAGCTTCAGCATTTACAGTATAAACCAGAACTATTTATTGAAGAATATCTAGATGATAATTTAATTGATTATAAATTTCAATTAATAAATGGTAAACTATTTTTCTTAATGGTTAAGAATGCTTGGGAACCGGATATGTGTAAATTTTATGACGCGGACGGCAATTATTTACCTAATCTATTTAATTGGCCAGGTGAAACAAATGAAATGAAGTTACCAAATAATTTTGAAAAGATGAAAGCATTTTGTGATAAATTTTATGAGAAAACAAAATTAAAATTTATAAGAATTGATTTTTATGAAATCAATAATGAAATATATTTTGGTGAATATACAATATCTACTGGCGCATGTAGAAATAAAATTTCTAGGAATGTAGATAATTATTTTAAAAGATTTATTAATAATTAATAAAATATCACTATTATTTATATATGAAATTATCAAATACAGATTACATATTATTATTAAATCTTATCTTATTATTACTAATTTTAGCGTATCTAATATATTTAATAGAATATAAAAGTGGGATTTTTATTAAGAACGATGTAGTTAGTCGTTTCTGTCATGAACAGAAACAATATAATAAAGAATTAAAAGGATTATTAGCCAATAAAATACGCGTAAAAAAGTTTAATAGTGAAACCTTCCATGATTTGAAGTGTCCAAAGACATTATTTATATTTAATTTGAAAAAGGTAGATGGTTATAATTATGAATTTGCTGAAAATTATAATTTTAAAGAGATTTATGAATCTTTACCTCAAAAATATATAATAAAATGTACCATCGGTAGTTTCAATCATCACATTGTGGAAAATAACAACATTAAAGAACTAGAAGAAATATCTACATATTTATTAAATAAAAGGATTCCAGAGTTAGCTGAAGAAGTAAATACCTATAATTTTGAACCCCAACATCAACAGTATCCACCGCAGATATTTATTGAAGAATATCTTGATGATAATCTAATTGATTATAAATTTGAAATAGTAAATGGGAAAATTTCTTATTTATTAATTAAAAATGCATGGGAACCAGAAATGTGTAAATTCTACAATGAAGATGGAAGACCAATAGCAAATTTATTTAATTTACCTGGTGAATCAGATGAGCTACATTTACCTCAAAACTTTGAAAAGATGAAATCATATTGTTATAAAATATATGAAAAAACAAAATTGCCCCTAATAAGAATGGATTTTTATGAGGTAAATAATGAAGTTTATTTTGGTGAATATACATTAACACCAGCATCTTGTAGAAATAAGATATCTAAAAAATCAAATGAATATTTTAAAAAGTTTATCATGATTTAAAATAATTTCATATTATATACATGAAATTATTAAAAAATGACTATATTCTCATAGTAGTAATAATATTATTATTATTTATATTATATCATTTAATAAAAAATATCGATGATGAAGGATTATTATATAATAAAGAGTCAATATTAACAAAAATATGTAGAAAAGAACATAGTGAAGACAATCCTAATTATAAATTTAGACTATTATTAAATGAAAAACTTTATGTAAAAGAATTTAATCAAAAATATATACCTGAAATGAATTGTTCCAAAAACTTGTTTGTTTTTGATGATCCAGATGAATTATATTCAATACAAAATAATCTTCCTGATAAATATGTAATAAAATATAGCGTAGGAACAGGTAGAAATATTGTTGTTGATTCAAAAATATCTATAGACGATTTAGTAGAACGATGTAAATTTATGGAAAAGGATGTAAAAAATCATAACACAAATCCTCATGAGGCACAATGTTATGATATTGTAAGTGAAACAATAAAACCAAAATTTTTGATAGAAGAATATATTGGAGATAATTTAATAGACTATAAATTTTACTATGTTAATGGAAAATATATATTTTTATTAATAATGGGAGATAGGTATTCTGGTATGACTGGAATAGATAAAGGATCAAAAGATGGTGAAAAAGGACATATTGTATATTACACGACATATGATGATATGGGTGTATTATCTGATAAAATATATCATGCTGGAAAAGATCTAGATTATAAGGATCCTCCTTTTCAGTTACCTAAGAATTTTGAAAAAATGAAAGAATATAGTCAAAAATTCTGTGATTTAACCGGAATTAATTTTGTTAGAATTGATTTTTATGAGGTAAATGGTGAGGTATATTTCGGAGAATATACATTTGTTCCTAATCTTTGTATGCATAAATTAAATACTCAATATGAAAAATATCTAATTGAAAAATATCATTTTTAAAAAATTTTGCTACATGTGTAGTGAATAACCCAAAATGGATTTTTTAAAAATGAAACTATTATGAATGTATTTTTGAAAATGATTATTTTTTTTTTTTGCAAAATTTAAGTTTATAAAAAGGAGAATTCTGTATAGCATTTTTCTCAAATTGTCCGAAATGAAAAAATTTATAAAATTGCAAAAAAAAAAAAATATCGTTGAGACTGGGTCCCCGCAAAAAACCGATTTTTGTAAAATATTTTGTTACGATACAAAAAAAGTACTTTTTTTGCGAAAAGTATTTAGGAGAATTATATGTTGTATATATACATGAAAAATACTACCAAAAACTCTCCTAATATTCTCAAAATTTTTGAATGTAAAAAATGTGACTATAAGTGCTCTCGTAAATCAGATTTAAATAAACATTTTAAGAGCAAAAAACATAATACAACAATTACAACCGAAATACAACCAAATAATTCACTCATACATATATGTAGTTGTGGAAAACAATACAATCATCGTGGATCATTATTTAATCATAAAAAGAAATGTAAATACGAAAAAAAAATGGAAAATATTAAAGAAGAAACAGAAGAAAAGAATATAGATTATAAAGAAATGTTTTTAGAAATGGTAAATCAAAATAAAGAAATGTTAAATCAAAATAATGAATTACAAAAAACGATACATGAAATGATACCAAATATAGGTAATAACAACAATAATAAAAATTTCAATATAAATGTATTCTTAAATGAGAATTGTAAAGATGCAGTAAATTTAATGGATTTTGTTAATGGACTTCAGTTTAAGATGGAGGATGTAGAAGACATGGGGAAATTAGGATTTGTAGAAAGTACAAGTAAAATATTTATAAATGGATTAAAAGAATTAGAGTATACAAAAAGACCGGTTCATTGTAGTGATATAAAACAAGAGACATTATATATTAAAAATAATAATATGTGGGAACAGGATACCGATAACAATGATAAGATGAAACAAGCAATAGATGAGATTACAAAGGCAAATATGGATAATATACCTCAATGGATAAGAGACAATCCAACCTTTGGAAGTGATGATCAATGTTTACGGATTATATCAAATATTATGAAGATCCAGGAAAGTATGAGTAATGATGAAAAAAAACAAATAATAAATAATATAGCAAAGGAAACATTGATTGATAAATAAAAATATACAATTTATACATTATTTAGATTGGATATACTATTGACGATGAGCTCTTTCTTCCCATACCAAAGATACAAATAGCAATACAGCTATCACAGCGATTATCACTATAAATGTTACCATTATATTCTATTTCCTTATTTTTAATCAATACTATTGAATAAACTATGTTCAATTTTTTTTTTTGCAGAAAATTAAATTGATTCAAAAAAATATTCTATACAAACTTTAAAAAAAGAACTATGAATATAATTACATTTAATGAAAAATATCTTGACGAAGATTTAAAAATTTTCAAAAACTTACCCAAGGAATTACAACATAGTATTTATGATTATATAAAATATGATGTATTTAATTCGGAATATTATGATCATTATAATTGGTATGATAATCTACATTATTTATGTAGAGGATATTTTATTGAAACGGTATTCAATATAATAAATAAAAATGTTCCAAAAAAATATGAAATAACATGTGAAGATATGTATGGTGTAGGTATGTATGAAGAAAAGGTAAAACCGAGTATTTATGGAAAGAGATACATATGGATGGAAGATGGTGTAGATGATGAGAAAGCAGTAAATTTAATAATTAATAAAATAGACGAATATTTATGTTCTGAAGAGTATGATGTAAAAAAAATGTTTAATATAAATCTTAATTTAGTATCTTTAATTGAGTATGATGATTCAGATAGTGACTATAATGATGATGAAAATCATGTAACAGTTGATTTAGGATTTGAAGATTACAAACAAGATATATTAAGAACATATAATATAACTTATTAAAAAGAACTAAAAAAAATGTTCTATTCTATATAATGTGTAAAGAAATGATAGATGTCCGAAAAAGGCAACTAACAATATTAAACACAGATATAGATATAGTAGATTTTTTTCATAGAATTCCAAGAAATTTTATGCATGATGATGTAGAATTTATAAATGAGAAGGATTCAGTAGAGCATATATTTTTTGTTTCATTAGGATTATTTATTTACTTTGTAATAATGTTTTACATCATTAATTATATAAAATCATAATAAATATAATAATAATGAGATAATATGTTAAGATTTTCTCTCTAAAATAAAAATATAGTTTTCAAATAATCAATTATATATCAATTAATACATATAGTTATATATTAATTCATATTTCAAAATTAACATTCAAAAGGTTGAGAGAAAATGCGACCCTCGGAATTTTAGTTATATTAATAGCAAATATAGAGCAATAAGTTTTTGAACAGC
>Ga0181409_1000919_pt1 | contig 11399 bp, 22 predicted proteins | sample 32SPOviralmetaG_FD_130138 | JGI IMG/M metagenome (GOLD analysis project Ga0181409, IMG submission 130138) | Marine viral communities from the oligotrophic San Pedro Time Series (SPOT) site, San Pedro Channel, CA, USA - 32 SPOT_SRF_2012-05-30 | ecosystem: Environmental > Aquatic > Marine > Strait... | reverse complement strand
TGGGCAAAGCGTACCTTTGAAAAATATCCGTCTGCTTATGCAAACATGGCGGCAAGTAAATATTGTAAAGACCCTAACTATGGCAAAAAATAAAATGGACTATAACGGCATTGGCTTTTCAAATAAAAACATTGACAAGCTAACCAAGAAGCAAATATATATTGCTAAACAATCTGGCAACCCAAACAAGATTGAGGCTTCTGATTTTAAAAAGTTAAGAAAAAAATAAATGGGTGAGCTCAAAAAATGGCGTGAGCAGAACTGGGTTCGTATAGGAACTGATGGAAAGATTAAGGGTGCTTGCGGTACTAGCAAGAACAAAAAAAATCCTGACCGATGTCTTCCTATGGCTAAAGCAAAAAGATTAAGCAAGCGTGCTCTTGCAGCTACAGCTAAAAAGAAAAAAGCTTCAGGAGGCAAAAGACAATTTATTAGAAATACACGAACGGTAAGAAACGCATAATGGCAAAGAAATTTAAAGTACATAAGATGTATAGCAAAACGGGTATAGCAAAAACAGCTAGGACTATAGCAGACCATAACCGTTTAAAAAAACTAGGCTACACACATAAAAAAAAGTAAATGGCATCTCCCAGAAAAGGTAAAGCAAAAGTAAAAGTTACTTCAACTGGCAAAAAAGTTAGCTACGGTCAAGCGGGCAAGGCTAAAGGCGGAGGCCCTAGAGTAAAGCCGGGTACATCTAAAGGGGACAGCTACTGCGCTAGAAGCTTAGGAATAAAAAGACGATTAAGTAAGAAAAAGCAAAACAACCCTAACACTCCAAACAATTTATCAAGAAAAAGATGGAAGTGTGTTGGGGCTAAATCCAAAAAGTAGGCAAGGAAAATATTAGTATATTTGTAGAATAAATTTTAGATATGAAAAAGCAAGGTTATAATTCCCGTTTAGATGAGTCTTTAGGAGCTCGCAACGGAAAAAAATCTCAGTCTATGAAAGACAGAAGAGATGAAAGTAAAGCTATGTCCAAAAAAATGTATGGTCATTCATATGGCGCAGACAAAGGAATGGAATATAGAAGTGATAATTTACATTACAAAACTCACGACCATTTAAAATAATATGGCGACAAAAGGTAGAACATCAAAGTTTCCTCAGATTAAAAAATCAAGAGAGGGAAAGTTTACTAACTGGGTAAAGAAAAATATGCCTGGCAAGAGTACTTGTGCGGCAGCATCAGCTGTGATGAAAAATACAGGAAACTATTCTGGAAGTGTTGTTAAAATGGCGAACTACGCCAATAATTTTGGATGTAAAAAATGAGAAAGTTATCAGCTTGGTTATTAAAAGCCGCTAATTGGATTAGTGACTTTTGGGAAAGATGTAAATGTAAATGGAATAAAGCCTTGTTATTTATTTCTATGACAACAAATAAGTGTGACAATAATTTATGTACTTGTAAAAAATGAAATCGAGAGGATTTGGAGATACGATACATAAGTTTACTTCTGCTACAGGTATAAAGCGTGTAGTAGACACTGTTGCTAAAGTAACAAATACCGACTGCGGGTGCGAAGGTCGCCGTGACGGATTAAATAGATTAATACCTTATAAAAATTAATTATGGCTTATCAAAAATTACAAGCATATCGTGCGGCTGCTGTTACACCTAGTGACACTGTAGATATTCCTAGTATTTCCACAGACCCTGGAGCAAGTAAGAACAACGGATGTGTTTTATTTGTTGGAGGAGCTGGAAATTTAAAAGTAAGAACAGTAGGCGGTGACGATGTAACCTTTAACGGAATTAATACTGGAGCATTTATTCCAGTTCAAGTTGTTAGAGTTTTTGCAACGGGAACATCTGCTACGAATATAATTGCATTGTGGTAATTATAATAGCAATATTATGATAATTTGGATAGCTAGTTATATAGGTTCAAACTTAATTTCTCAAGCTCCCCCTATCGGAAGCCAGGAAATAATAACAGAGTTAAACATACAAATGGTTGATGAAGCAACCTTACAAGACTTAATAACAGAATAACATGGCAGTAAAATTTTCACAATTTAACCTAGCGTCTACATTATCAGATATTGATTATTTGGTAGGCTTTAAGTCTACAAACAACATTCAAATACCAGTTGGTCTTGTAGCGGTAAACACAACTTATACAGTAGCTACAGCTCAATCAGGTTTAAATGAAACCTTAACTCTTACCGGGTCAGATGCAAGCACAGATGTAATTACATTTACAGCTGGCGGGGGTATTTCTCTTACAGATGATGGAGCAGGCAATGGATTTACTATAGCCTCAACTGTTAGTGGAGAAACATACGACTTAAATTCTTCAACTAATGGTTCAAATGTAAATGTTAATCTTACATCTACATCAGGAACAGACGATTCTTTAGTTACTTTAACTCCAGCAGGTGGACTTACCATTACCCAAACAGGTAATGTAATTACATTAGACACTTCGGCTTCAGGCTCAGGAACAGTTACATCGGTAGGTCTTACGATGCCAGGTGCTTTTGCAGTAGGAGGGAGTCCTATTACGTCTTCAGGAACATTAGCTGTTACTCCTACAGGAGGTAGTGCAGGACAGTTTTTAAATTATTTAGGTGCATGGGCAACACCGGCTAGCGGAGCTCCTACAAAAACAGTAGACCAAGTTACTATAGCAAATGCAACTACAGGAACGGTATCATTAAGTGTTTCACCTACTAGCGAAGCTTATACAGATATGTATGTCTCGGGAGTATATCAAAACAAATCAGTATATAGTCTATCAGGCTCTACAATAACCTTAGATAGTAGTGCATACTTCCCTAATGGTTCAATTGTAGAAGTAGTATCAACAACATAATAATAAAGCTCAATGGCAACAACCAAAGTAACTACAGATGTAATTGACATGAGTGGTAACGCTGGAGGGCTTACCTGGGTAAAGGGCACTACTGCTCAACAACCTTCAGGAGTTATCGGTGAAATCCGAGAAGACACTGACACTAAACGCACACAAGTATATACAGACCAAACAGGCTCATCTGAGTGGAGGAATCTAAAGGAAGCAGCTGTTGATAATACTTTTTTAGTAGAATATTTAATTGTTGCAGGGGGTGGCTCTGGTGGAGGCGGCGCAAACGGCGCTGGAGGCGGCGGAGGCGCTGGAGGTTATAAAACTAACTTTGGTGGTACTGCTTTATCTTTAACCCCAAGCACAAATTATACTGTAACGGTAGGACCAGGAGCTCCAGCCAGTGCTCTTAATGCTGCTGGGACTCAAGGCACATCTTCATCTATAGACGGCTCTGATATAACAGCTGTTTCCACAACAGGTGGAGGCGCTGGAGGTTATGATTCTGGCGCACAATCAACAACCGGAGGTTCTGGTGGAGGCGCTGCCGGAAAAGGCGGGGCTGGTTCAGGAGGAACAGGTTCTGAAGGTAATGGGGGTGGCTCAGGTTTTAATTCCTCAAGTCAATGGACAGCAGGGGGCGGTGGAGGCGCTGGTGCAGGTGGAGATAATGCAGCTTCAGCAAGTCCGGGTAACGGAGGAGCGGGATTACAAAATAATATAGACGGGCTTAATAATTTTTATGCTGGAGGTGGAGGTGGCGGCTCATGGAATACAGGAACATCAAACGGAGCTGGAGGAAGTAGTATAGGAGGAACTGGTGGTAAAGGACAAAACCCAGGAACTAATGGTTCAATAAACACAGGAAGCGGCGGCGGCGGCGGTGGACAAGATGGCACAGGAGGTCAAGGAGGTTCAGGAGTTATTATATTAAGATACCCCGCCACTAAGAGTGCTACTTTGAGTGGTGGAGCAACGGGTTCTGTTGACCAAACTGTAGGTTCAGATAGATTTGCAAAAATAACGGGCTCAGGAACAATAACATTTAGTTAATATGGCATACTACGCAAAAATATCAAATAATGAGTTCACAGTAAGTGAGAGAGCTAGGCTAATAGAAGCGCAGTCTGAAAAAGGTGCTATTGAAGCAAACAACAGAGCAAGCGAAGAATGGTTCACACTAATGACAACATACCAAGATATTTTAATAAACGGAAGTGAAGCTGAACTAATAACAGCCAAAAATAATCTTACTGCTAAAGAAGCTGAGGGGACAGAAGCATTGACCTCTGAAATTGAAACGCTAAACACAACCATAGCCAATGCGCTGTGCAGAGTAACGGCTATGTACACAGGAGCAGATGAATTTGTATCTCCTGATGGAGATGAAACTGAAATAGACCATACAGTTTACTGGGAAAGTTTTAACGGCGGATGCAAGAGAACATCATACAATACACAAGGGGGTGTGCACAAGTTAGGCGGCACACCTTTTAGAAAAAATTATGCAGGGGTAGGATATATCTACGACCCTGTAAGAGATGCTTTTTATAGTCAGCAACCTTATGCAAGCTGGACACTAGATGAGTCGACTTGTTACTGGCAACCACCAACACCTAGACCTGAAGGGATGGATTGGTATTGGAGTGAGAGTGTTTTAGCATGGACAGAACATCCTGACAAACCTTATCCAAGTTGGACGTATAACGGAGAGTATTGGATTGCTCCTATACCATATCCTGATGAAGGGGGTATGTATATGTGGGATGAAGAGACATTAACTTGGATAATTTAAATTATGGCAACAACTAAGGTAATAACAGACTTAACGGATTTAAATCAAGCCAATTCAGAAAATGGACTTAAAATGCCTACGGGTGGAGCTTTCTCAGGAACGCCAGCAGAAGGAATGATGCGTAACGACACTACTCAAAGCTCTGCAAGTTCAGCATCTACCATGCAACACTATACGGGAGACAACGTATGGAAAAACTTTGTTAATGTAGCTCTTCCACCAGCTACATTTAATATTGATTTTTTAGTTGCAGCAGGCGGCGGCGGCGGGTCTGGTGGTTACTCAGATGGCGCTGGAGGTATTGGCGGCGCAGGCGGCGGCGCTGGAGGATTAAGAATTTCTAATAATTACGCTGGAGGGGTTGAATCGCCGATAACTATAACTATTGGCACTGCATATGATGTTACTGTTGGAGCAGGCGGCACTGCTGGGACTACAGGATTTTATTCTACAGGAGGGGATGGGGCTGATTCAATTTTCGACACTATTACTTCTTTAAAAGGAGGACGAGGTGGTTCTAGATTAGGCGGTACAGGAAATGGTGGAAATGGAACATATGGGTCAGGCGGAGCAAATAGCGCTGATTCAGCTTCTGAAAATACAACTAATGCAGGAACCCCTGGACAAGGTAATGATTCGGGAGGGACTTCTCAATCAGGTGGAACGCCAGCAACTCGAGCAAGCGCTGGAGGCGGCGGCGCAGGGTCAGCAGGTTCAAAGCCTACAGGTTCGTCTGGTGGAAATGCAGGGAATTCAGTAACAACAACTATCACGGGGAATTCTGTTACTTACGCTGGAGGAGGCGGCGGCGGCGCAACCACCGGAGGAAGCGGAGGTACTTCTAATATGACAAGCGGTTCAACGGGTGGAGCAGCCAGTGGTTCTGCATCAGCAGGGACACCAAATACAGGAGCAGGCGGCGGCGGCGGCGGCGGCGGTAATGCGGGACCAGGCACAGGAGCAGCAGGCGGCTCAGGAGTAGTAATACTTCGTTATCCTAACGCTAGCGTATCTAGTTTTTCAGTTACAGGAACATTAAACACGCCCACACCTAGTGACCCAGGCGGCGGCGACAGAGTAATAATATTTACCGCTGGCTCAGGAACAATAACATTTAGTTAAAAATTATGGCAATAACAAAAATAGGAACACCGGAATTATTTGACTTTAGCGCAACAAACACAGCGCTACAATTGCCTACGGGACCTACAAGTGGAACAGGCGGTAGACCTTCTAACCCAAGTACAGGAGAGTGGCGTTTTAACACTACTGAAAAGTATGTTGAGTTTTGGGATGGAGGCGCATGGAGACAGATAGATACAGAGGCCCTACCATCAGATATTGTTGATATTGATAATTTTGATATAACTAATAAAACTGTTTTTAATCCAAGTGAGGTTGCTCAATATAGCGGCGGCGGTTGTTCTTTTATAGATTCAGGAACTAAATTTTTAGCAGGTAGTGAATATATACCAAGTGGCATTATTTATCAATATAATTTATCTACTGCTTTTGATTTAACAACTGCAACCTATGCTAATATTAGTAAAGATTTAGATGGATTGTATCTGTACATGACTTATATGCCTACAGACACTTATCTTTTTACTGATGAATATTTTGCAGCAGGTGACAATAGAATATTAAGATATGATTTGTCTAGTGCCAACAATGTCTCTACTGCTTCTTTTGTTACTGGTCAACGTATCGATAATAATACTATGTCTGCAAAAGTCACTAATTTTACTATGGCAAGCGGCGGTATGAGTTTTAATTCAGATGGAACAAGGCTTTACGTTGCTTTTACTAATAACATAAATACAACAGGCGGAAAAATAGTAATTCAAAGATATGATTTATCAACAGCTTATGATATAAGTGGTGTAAATGCTGCTACTGCCAATAGCACTTCGCCTGAACTTACAACAAATGCAGGGGGTCTGAGAGGACAAATTTCTGTAAGTGCTGATGAGAAACAAATTTTAGTTATGAATCTAACTCCAAACGGTACGTTGTCCCAAATAGATTTGACTACAGCAACAGATTTAACTACAGCATCATTAACTAAAACACGAACTTTTGGTGGTGGCAACTTAATTGGATTTAGATATTATATGACACCAAAAATAGCTACCAGCGCATCAGATGGGTCTGGCGAATATTATGCATATGATTACGTTTAAAAATGCTAGAACAGCATAAGATGTATTTAGCAGTCAAATAATGGAATATATACAAACAAATAGCGCACTTTTAAATATTAATGTGGTATACCACATAGTTAAACCAAACAGTAATGTCAATTAACGATATAAAAATATTGGGAATAAATAGTTTAGTCTTAGGGATTTCTATGACACATATAGATGTGATTTTAAAAATTTTATTACTTTTAGTATCAATTGGTTACACACTACACAAGTGGTACTTAATGTATGGAAAGAATAAGTGAACATATTTCTTATAAAGAAAGTATTAAGTCGAATACAGCGACTCGTTTAAATATAAACAATACACCCGATGGTTATCAAGTTTCTAATATGGTTGGTGTTGCTCGCAATGTTTTCGAGCCTCTTAGAGAATATGTAGGTGGTCCTATAAAGATTACAAGTATGTTCCGTTGTGAAAAATTAAATTCTGTTTTGGGGGGAAGTTCTAGGTCGCAACATTGTGAGGGTAGAGCTATAGACCTAGATGATACCTTTGGGCATAAAACAAATGCTGAAATGTATCGCTATATAAAAGACCATTTAAATTTTGACCAACTTATATGGGAGTTTGGAGATGACAATAATCCTGACTGGATTCATGTTAGCTATATTTCAGAAGACGAGAATAGGAAAAGATGTTTACGAGCGGAAAAAATTAATGGTAAAACTACATACAGAATAGTATGAGCAAGACTAAAAAACCGTTTAAAGAGACAGGGGTAGGTAGATTTCTTATTGAAAAAGCTCCCTCTATACTTGGAATTGTAGGAGATGCTATACTTCCAGGTAATGTTATATCAGAACTTATTAGTGGTAATAACGAACTTTCGGAAGGAGATAAAAGAATAGCTCTTGAAAAACTAAGGGTAGAGCGTGCTGAAATAGATGGCGTAACTAGGCGTTGGGTATCAGATTCTGGAAGCCAAAGCTGGCTTGCCCGTAATGTACGTCCATTAACATTAGTTACACTAGTTGGAGCTTATGTAGGAGGATGGTATATGGGGCTAGAAACTTCAGATACAGCTTCGCTTTTAACATGGGTCCTCTGCGGATACTTTGGAGCGAGAACGGCAGATAAGATAGGTGTAAAATTTCCAGGCAAATAATTATTATATTTGTATTAATAAATTTAATGCAATGAATATTCGAAAAATCTCAGTGGGCCCTGATTACAAGTCAGGAGCAATGCACTATCTGGTAGGGCAAGATATCTTAGGAGGTTCACACAAAATACATCTTATACAACAAAAAAAAGAAACAGGGTCTATAATTGTTTGGATTGAAAAAGGAGACGAAGTTTTTATGTGGAAAGAATTTAATTCTACAATGCCTATATCAATAGAATACAATATAAATTTTTAATGCGGTCACCATTTTATTTTATAGTAAAACCTTTGACTGGCAAGAGGTATGATAATTCTAAAAAAATAGGGGGTATAGATTTTATAACCAGCACTTCTGAAGAAAACCACTTAGCATCAAACAGAAAAGCAGTAGTTGTTTCTACTCCGCTAGATTATAAGGGAGATATAGAGCCTGGAGATATATTATTAGTGCATCATAATGTATTTAAGTTTTATAATGATATGAAGGGTCGTCAAAAAAGCGGTAAAAGTTTTTTTAAAGACGATATGTTTTTTGTAGACACTATGCAATTTTATATGTATAATAAAAACAATAAGTGGCATTGTCATGACAAATATTGCTTTGTAAAACCAATACCAGTTACTGAGTCATACATTCATAAGCCCTTTGCAGAAGAACCACTTATGGGTAAGATTAGGTATATAAATAAATACTTGTTAAGCAAAGGATTAAAACAAGGGGATTTAGTTACCTTTCAGCCAGACACTGAATATGAGTTTAATGTTGAGGGTGAAAAATTATATAGAATGTTTGACCACCATATTACAATGGTATTGTGAAGCACACCATTAAATGTAGTCAATGTGATGAAACATTTACTGGAGGATTAGAATATAGAATACATTGGGAAAAATATCATTTAAAAAACGCTTTAAAAGAAAATGAGCTCAGAAGAATTAAAGAAAAAAATAATTGAAGCAGGAAGAAAAGCCGTAGAACAACTTATTAAGGTTGCTAAAGAAGATATTATTAAGCATGACCCTGAAGATGAGCTGGCAGCAGATAGATTAAAAAATGCAGCAGCCACAAAAAAGTTAGCAGTTTTTGATGCTTTTGATATATTAAATAAAATAGACGCTGAACAAGAAAATATAAACATATCTAATAATACCGACTCTAAGGTAGAAACAAAACAAGGATTTGCAGAAAGAAGGTCACGATAGCATATACAGGGTTTTAAAGGAATACATACCTAAAGGAGTTTTAGCTAATAAAAACAGGGCTAAAACTTGGGAGTACGGATATAACGACAAATATGATTTTATATGTATTTCTAAAAATGGAAAGGTAGGAGATGTTGTAGAAATATCAGGATTAAGGATAGGTCTTCCGTTAGCTCCTAAAAAAGCTTTTAGCCGTTCTAAAACAAAGTCTGAACAGTATTGGGAGCGTCAGGAATTATCAAAAGAACTTTTTAAAATACAATCTATTTTTCAATGGAATGAAATGCCTTCGCTATTTAAATCTAAATGGGTTGACTATATAGAGAAAGAGTTTGATAGAAGAGAAGAAGGGCATTGGTTTTATAACAATGGAACGCCTACTTACATTACAGGGGCTCATTATATGTATTTGCAGTGGTCTACTATAGACGTAGGGTATCCAGACTATAGAGAAGCTAACAGAATTTTTTATATTTTTTGGGAAGCAAGCAGGGCAGACAAAAGAAGTTTTGGAATGGTTTATTTAAAAATAAGACGTTCTGGATTTTCTTTTATGGGCTCTTCAGAATGTGTAAATACAGGAACACTTGCTAAAGACTCAAGGGTTGGCATACTATCTAAAACAGGTTCAGATTCCAAAAAAATGTTTACAGATAAAGTAGTGCCTATATCTAATAGACTACCGTTTTTTTTTAAACCTATCCAGGATGGTATGGATAAACCAAAGACTGAGCTTGCCTTTAGAATACCAGCCTCTAAGATTACTAAAAAAAATATGTATGAGGTAGTGGATAATGAATTAACTGGATTAGACACCACTATTGACTGGAAAAACACAGATGATAACTCTTATGATGGTGAAAAGCTTTTACTCCTTGTTCACGATGAGAGTGGTAAATGGATAAAACCAAATAACATACTTAACAACTGGAGGGTTACTAAGACTTGTTTAAGATTAGGTAGTAGAATTATTGGTAAGTGTTTAATGGGTTCTACCTCTAACGCATTAGACAAGGGTGGTAATAATTTTAAAAAGCTGTATGAAGATTCTGATGTTAGCAAAAGAAACGCTAACGGACAAACTAAGAGTGGTATGTATTCTTTATTTATTCCTATGGAAATGAACATGGAAGGATTTATAGATATATATGGACAGCCTGTACTTAGAGCTCCTAAAGAAAAACGCAAAGGTGTTGACGGTGAATGGATTACAAACGGAGCTATAAACTATTGGGAGGCTGAGGTAGACTCTTTAAAGCACGATGCCGATGCTCTAAATGAATTTTATCGTCAGTTCCCTAGAACTGAATCTCACGCATTTAGAGATGAAAGTAAATCATCTCTTTTTAATCTTACTAAGATATACCAGCAGATAGACTATAATGATTCTTTAATTATGCAGCATCATTTAACTAGGGGGAAGTTTTATTGGGAAAATGGAGTAAAAGATACTAGAGTTATTTTTAGCCCTGATAAAAGAGGCAGGTTTTTAATAGGATGGTTTCCTTCAAAAAACTTACAGAATAGAGTAATAAAAAGAAACGGACTGCATTATCCTGGCAACGAGCATATAGGTGCGTTTGGTTGTGATTCCTATGACATATCAGGAACTGTTGGTGGGGGCGGCTCTAATGGAGCACTACACGGCATGACAACTTTTAGCATGGAAGAAGCTCCAGCAAATGAGTTTTTTTTACAGTATGTAGCTAGACCACAAACTGCTGAGATATTTTTTGAAGAGGTACTTATGGCGTGTGTGTTTTATGGAATGCCTATATTGGTAGAAAACAACAAACCAAGATTATTATACCATTTTAAAAACAGAGGATATAGACCTTTCTCTATAAATAGACCGGATAAACATAAGTCAAAACTTTCTAAAAGTGAAAAAGAACTAGGGGGTATTCCAAACAGTTCTGAAGATGTAAAGCAATCACACGCAGCTGCAATAGAATCATACATAGAAAAAAATGTAGGATTAGATTTAGATGGTACTTTTAGAGAAGAAAATGAAATGGGCAATATGCTCTTTACCAGGACATTAGAAGACTGGGCTAAGTTTGATATAAACAACAGAACTAAGTTTGATGCCAGTATTAGTTCTGGGCTAGCAATAATGGCAACGCAAAAGCATATGTACCAAGTAGAGAAAAAACAATCAAAAATAAACCTTAACTTTGCCAGGTATACAAATAAGGGAACTTTAAGTGAATTAATTAGATAGATGAAGGATGTTACAATAGACATTGCATCTACAGGCTTTCCA
>Ga0181409_1000913_pt1 | contig 11421 bp, 16 predicted proteins | sample 32SPOviralmetaG_FD_130138 | JGI IMG/M metagenome (GOLD analysis project Ga0181409, IMG submission 130138) | Marine viral communities from the oligotrophic San Pedro Time Series (SPOT) site, San Pedro Channel, CA, USA - 32 SPOT_SRF_2012-05-30 | ecosystem: Environmental > Aquatic > Marine > Strait... | reverse complement strand
TGTCAACACATTTACAATTTCTTTGATTTCCATAACAACCTCTCTCTTTATTGTCTTTATAGTATAGCAGGAATATCCAGAATGTCAAGCACTAAATTCATTTAATTTAAACTTTTTTTAGTGCCAGCAATCTTCCTTCGAGCCACATATCAGCCATATCTTCATTCATCGGACCCATAAAGACTTTATCTGCTAAACCTCTTGTCTGCAGAACATACGCAATCATTTTTGCAGTTTTAGCAAAGCCAACCAAATTCGTCCGATTGGTGAACATTTTGATTAAGCCGTTCTCACTAGTTACGTAATTAACTTTATTCATGGATTTATCTCTCTCTTTTCATTTCTCATCTTATACATAGAATATATCAGATAATTTGGTAAATGTCAAGCGAAATCGTCATTTTTATTTTGAATAAAAACAGTAACTTATGATTTTATTTTGATTTATTTAACCACGGAGGGAGATGTCTAGCGTGGATTTTACAGCCTATAAACTGATTATACCATTCATCCGATATAAGCACATCATTGTCAAACTGAGCCTTGGCTTCGAAGTATGACATTTCCCCTTTGGTGTGACAAAGCCTTATAATTTCTCTTTTGTAATTATCTGGCCCTCGTTGTTCAACGAGTAGGGAGAGTTCCTTACTAGATCCATAATACTCTCGCCAGTCGCTTGGGACTTTGGTTCGTACTCGCCTAGTTCTTTTTGAATTTTTTGGTAATACCTTAGGGCGCCAAAAGTTCTTTTTACCGAGATACTTTTTACCTGTATCCAGTTCTGTGATGATGTATATGAACCCTTGGTAGTCATCTGGTTGTTTATCATATTCAGTTTCTTCATAATACCATGTCATACAGTTATATATTAAGTTTCTAAGATCGCTTCTACATCAGCCCTACGTCCACATATGGGACAAAACTCAGGTGCATCTTGCGTTTCTGTTAATATGACTGTTACGTTATCGCACTCTTCACATTCTATTTTAAATTCGTTTTCCACTGACTTCCCTTATTTCTTTTTTTCGTTCATCGGTTGCGGCAAGCCATTCTCTTATTTCATCCTGGGTTCTACCACAACCGATGCAAATTTTATCGACCAAAGTGCATATCTTTACACAAGGGCTAGAAGTCAATTTCACAAGCTCCACCAGCACATGCTGCCGCGCCTAGAGTATCAACATCAGTAAACACCTGCTCTGTAAGATCCTCGTTCCAGTTTGGCATTTTCAAATGCTGTTGAATTTTATTCCATTTATGATAAAGAAAGGCATCTTTCAAACAATGCTCTGTCTTTTTGATATCACCTTTTAGATAGCTGTTAGCAAAGTTTTCGAATCTTCGCACCCAGTCTTGTCTAGCAGAATTTTCAGAAGATTCTAAAGAAATATCTAAGCCATATCCCTGTGCAGTTGCACATGCGTCCCATAGATTAGGAAATACTTTTAGCGCATCTACAACAAGACCTGAAGCAAAGATTGATGCACCACCATATTTCTTAACCATTTCTTTTTCATCAATCACTGCAGTATTTGGTGCTTGATTATAATCTTTATCACCAGACATACTTAAGAAAGAGATACCAGAAAATGAGTAACGATTTTCAAACACATATTTTTCTACTTCATCCCAATCGTCTACGATGATCGTGTTTGACACATTGTGGCGAATGCCTTTATCTGCACAAAGGTCTTCATTTGTGCCAGCAATTACCCAGTGCTTCTGAGCTTTCGCTACAAGTTCAAGGTGTTTTACACCAAGCAATTCATCTTTGTACATCGAACCTTTATTAGGAATAATAGGATAAGAAATAACAACATCAGTTCCGTTTGCTGACCAAACAGATTCTTCAACCATGTAAGGATTAGATTTCATGATTGCTTGTGTGATTTCAGATTCTTTATTCATTTGAATATTACGAATGTACTTCGCTGAATGTTCTGCATGAATACCACTAGCAGTCTGTAATAGAACAGAAGCATTACCAGATGGTTTAACACAAGTGGTACGAGCCGCGGCATTGATGCCAATAATCTTTGCTACCCTCTTGTTAATATCTTTTACAATCTCTGCACCCTTTTCTAGAACTTTTTCATTAAAAAGAACTTCAGGGTTGTTCATCCAACCTGTAATAGAAACTCCTAAAAGTGCTTCACGATCAAAAATTTTCTTAGATGTGTCTGACAAGAATTTAAAGTCTGTGTATCCAGCTTGAAGTGTACCGAGAATAGCACCCGCTCTACACGCTGTATAGAAGTCTTCTTCTGTTTTACATAGACCACCATTAATCTCTGTTAGGTTACAGCCTTGCCAACCTGATTTTCCTTTATACTGTGGAAACATGCCAATCTCAACGCAAGGGTTTGTTGTGTGTTCCTTTGATGTAGTAAAGTAGAAGCCTGGCTCACCAAACGATTTAACAGATTCCATAATCTTTGCAAACATTTCAGGCGTTGCTTCGTCTCTTACGATTACGGCAGAGTTATTTGAACGACCACGTTGTGGATTATCAATAAACCAATTGCCTGTCTTAGCATTCATCATCTCATCATCTTCAGGTGAGAACAGACAAATTGTAGCTGAACGGCGAACGCCACCTGATAGTACCGCATCAGCGGCATGCATGCAGATATCATACACTGTAATCGGCTTAATCGCTAGAGGCTCCTTTGAATCAATTACAAGACTTTGTAAAATCAATTCAATTTTGTCAAGTGACTTACGAAGACCTTCTGGTCCTGGTGCTTTAAACCCACCAGAAATCTTTGCGCCTTTTGGTCTGATATTTGTCAGGTCAAAGAATACTCTACGACCTTCATACTCTGGATACTTACCACCGCCAACAAAGTAAGAAGACATCAAAACATCAAGTGCAGATGCCCAACCCTCAATAGAGTCCTCTACAATATAACCTTTTGCCTGCTTTGTACGTTGCTGAATATTAGGCAGTTTAGCAATGTGATGCGACTGTACAGAAAATCCTGCACCAGCACCACAAAGAAGAATATAGAAATATTCACCAAAATATTCTGGGCGATCTGCATAAGACGATGTGCAATTATACATTCTCATCTGATGTTTCATAAGAGAGTCGCCGCCAAATTGCAAAGCTCTCTGAGCACCAAGGACACGCTGTTCTTTATAAGCTGCCCGGGCTTCTTCTAAATATGGTCTCAGTGTATCTTCATAAACTGAGTAATTCTTTTCGTGCATTTCTAGCACTCGGTCTACAGCTTCGTCCCATGATTCGTAGCCGCCGTTGCCTGTTTCTTTAAAGCGAGAGTATCCTTCGTAAAATTTCGTTTTAGACAAAAACTCTCTTGTGTCTACGTTTTGTGTAGCCATCAGTGTACCTCGATTTTGGTGGTGATTTAATTTATATGTAGTATTATATAGCAAAACGCACTCCTTGTAAAGCTTTATTTTAGCCCAGAAGTGCGTTTTTTAATAAAATATTTTTTTTATTTTTACTCGAAATGATCTTCAATGACATGTAGAACGTCTTGCCATCTAGCAATTTTTTCTATCTCATTTACGACTGATTCTGTGACATCCGAATGTTCTCCAATGCCAGCTGGATTGTTTAGATAAATTTCTACATTCATTTTGTGAACAGCAAGATTGCCCTTAGCATGGTCTTTTACTGCACTTAGTATTTCTTTACGCATTTCACTCATTATTTTTTCCTTGCTTTATCAATTGCTCTAGAACCAAACCAAAATGAAATAATAGCCGCAAAGATTGCCTTTGTATCTTCATCCCATAATAACTGAATTGCTTCAGAAAATTCAGTTCCTTTTTCAAGTGCTTCCATTAAAAGCGTAATTTCAATAGTAGCGAATAGTCCAAAGAACGCATAGGTAATTACTGGTCGCACAGATCTTTGCAATCCAGAAATAAACCCTGTTCCTTTGTTAATACTTATATCATGTTGAATCAGACGATCATGCTCTTTGTCTGCACCCATCTGCTCGTAGACTTTAATTTCATGGTCATAGCCTTGAGCCCTCAGCTCAGCCATTGTCTTCATCTTTTCAATTTCATGTTTCTTATCTGCTTTGTCTTTAAACGAATCTGTAATTGCAGGTACGGCAGAAGAAGCAAATCCAATCAGTGATCCTAATATAGAAAGCATTATAATATTCCTTTTTCGTGATAATAATCTCTAAACCTTTTGAGTAAAAGAGGTTTGCCTTTTTTCTTACGGCGATCATGTACAGTTTTTGCTTTGAATCTTGGACCCATTGCGGTATCTGCTGGATTAGGAATCGCAGAAGTATTTACTGTCGGTTCTTCTTTTATCTTTTGCATAATATTTCCTTAATACCAGATTTGAGGGTTTCCAGATGCTCCGCCTCCGCCTCCTCCGCCAGCAACATCAGAAGCTATGCCACGAGCATACGTAAATCTGCTTCCAACTTCAATTCCAAATTTATTTCTTAACTCTTGTAAATTAAAAGATGGTGTGTATGCGTCATATACCTCATATCTAAGCACACTTGATAATGAGGTATACGTATGATCATAGTTTGCATATTTGGCAGCAATCTTTGTGGTGTCACTTACCGTTTTATTTACTTGGTAATTAATGCTGTTAAAAGAATAATTAGATTGCGTTGCGGTACCCGTCATGCTGTAATTTGAATCTACTTCAGACCCTGCCGCCCCATTTCCAACATTAAATGTTACTTTTCGCGCGGAATAAGATAACGTCCCAGTAAGAGGGTTTGTGGGAAGTGTTTTAATTCCCACAAACCCTAATTGTAGCGGAATGCCAACTGAATCTCCATTATATACCCTATAAGATATAGTGGCCATAGGTTATCCTTAGATGCTTACATTAGCAGTGATATCGCTTAATCCTGCACCAGTAATTGACACATTCTGTGTAACATCACCACTGGTTGAAGTAGTCATAGTTTTAAGAAGAGGACCACCGGCACTATCAAAATGCATTGTCGACCCTGTGATTGCCAAATTAACACCAACGGCTAGCCTTGTTCCTTCAACACCGTAGGCACTTACTGCCACGCTTGTAGCAATAGTACTTCCTGAGTAATTATATGAAGTTGCGGCAGGAGTAATACTTACACTATATGGCAAGTTAACTGAAAGCAAATGTAAATCAGCAATGCCGCCACCAGGGGCCTTTTCCATTCCCCAAATTCTACCAAGTGAATCTCTACCTACTTGATGGAAAGTTCCTGGAATTGATGAAGCTAATGTCCAGCCAGTTGAGTTGTTCCAACCATAGACATAGAAAGCATCATTACAGAATACTCCCATAATTGTCTTTGCGTCATTTAGATAGACCATACCGCGAGGAGTTGCAGGAATAATAACAGCCGAGTGATGTGTTAAAGCTGTTGGATCAGATGCGGCGCATGAATACGATACAAATGTTCTTGCCTTATCAGATCCGGAATATGCGTTATCATAGCCATTAAAGCTATAGAGTGTTAAGTATCTTGTTCCGCTAGATACTAAAGTGTCATTCCACCATGTTTGTCTTCCAAAACTATATGATGAACTGCCTGCTTGAGTAGCATCCAGATGATGGACTGAACTTAGATCACCAGTAACACCCGTAGCCTGTTCTCTAGTAAACGCATCAGTAGAAGCATTCCATCTATAATAAAATGGAAAGTAATTAAAGTTTGTATCAAAGTAAGGAACATAGAACCCCTTATCTCCTGATGCCGCACCTGATGTAAAGTCAGTAAATGTCATTGACGCAAATTTAGCTGATGGGCTCAGAGCCAATGATGTGTTAGTTCTTTGTCCGCCATAACTTTGCTCAGCGGCGGCAGGTGCCGTATTAAATGTATGAGCAGTTGTTTGTGTATTAGCCGCAGGATTATAAGAGTGTATAGTTTGTTGATAATCATTTGCGATATTATTTTTGAAAAAGAAAGGAGTATCACTACTGGCTGAAGCTCCAATATATTGCGTAGTATAGTTTTGAGCATATAAACTTTGAACATAAGTCATATCGTTAAAAGCGAAAGTGCCGTAACCATCATATGATTGCTCGGTATATACATAACCATTAGAGCCATGCGACAAAAATACTAGTTTATCAGATGACGTATGGTAATGAACAATCTGATGAGGTTTCATATAGTTATTTGACCAGCTATAATTGCTGTAGTTACGCTGAGACTGATTTTGGTTGAAATCAGGATTAGTAACATCTAATTCTCCTGGATTTTTCCAAGATGCAATTTGTGTTGGCGTAGCTCCTAGCCATGAGTATCTTTGCCAAACTACTCGCTTGTCTCCATTGCTAGAGGTCCATTCCGACATAGCGCCTGTTCTAGCTGTCGGGTCCATAACCCTATAGTATGAATTCTGTACAACAGTTGAAACGTTATCACTATTATTAGTAGTATTACTGTTTGATGTACTTCTGGATTGTCTTGCGTAACCAGTATCGCCAGATAGAGCCATACCGAATCCTGCATTTCCGCAATATGTGTCAGTACCTGCTGTAGATACGTTAGTACTCATTACTCCAGAATATCCAGACATAGTAGTATTATTTTGATAATCGTGTTTTGCCACGTTTGAGGCATCATAACCTCTAAAATGAGAATCCCATTTTGGTGTTATAGTAGCCTTATTATATCCTGCTCCGTAGAGAAACATTGTGTCACTATTGGAAGAAGCAGGATTTTCAATAATTCCAGCGACATCATTAACCGCGCTTAAAATTTTAGCCATTTGGATTCATCTCCTTGTACCAAGCAATAACTTCGGCTTCATCTGCCCAATCAGTTCTAGTACCATCTCCCAAAGGCTTCCATGGTTGAACATCAACCTTTCCGGTGGTATTGTTTGTGATAGTAGCCGTGCCTGCATCGAGAACGGCTGTACAAAGTAACACATGATCGTCTGAATCGGGGCTACCAGGATAAGTAATGGTAAAATCGGTCATATGTTCCTCTGTTGTATTAACTAACTAGTTACTATTTATACTCTTTTGTATTTAAACTGAATATTTAAGTCTGCTCCAGGAGATGATCCGCCTATTGCAGTTACATCAATTGTAATGTAATCTCCCTCATTCATAGTAAACGTTGGAGAAGCTACTGTCGAAGTAGTTTGTCCGGTTGTGAAGTTTATTGTTTTTTCGGTAGAACCATTCTTTTTTACTAATGCTGTTACTACAGCATCAGCGGCAGTTCCTAGCTTAGGAGTAATAGCTTTTATTGATAAATTAAATGGTGCATACCATCTCGCTGTTCCTGTTGTTACAGTAAGATCTGAACCTTGGTGAAGCGTAATATTATAAAGAATGTCGTTTAACAATCTGCTAGTTAGTCCAGCAGAATCAATAAAGGTAGATGTCTTAGTTGTAAATTCTGACGAATCAATAAAGTTTGATGTTGCATCATTACCAACTAAATCTACAATTTTCTGTTTAAACTGAGTTGTATTATCTAAATATACACCTAAATCTTGAGGTACAAATTGATTAGTAGATGCATCAAATACTAAACAAGTTTGTCCAGGAATAGAAGGAACCTCTCTCAATTCAACAGGAGTTGAATGGCCTTCTTGATCATGTTGAAAGTAAAGTGTTAAAAGACCCGAACCATTACTATCCATTGCAAGATCTTTTACGTTAATCGTACCAAACATTGATGAATGTAAACCACACGCATAGTACATTGTGTCAGGTGTAGAACTATCAACAGTCCATACAAGGTTTCCTGATTGTGCGCGTGACCCTGTTACGCCAGTTGTGTATTCACCAACATAGTTACCAGCTGAATAAAGACCAGCACTATCTGTTGTAAGATAAAATGGATGTCCAGAAGCGTTTACGGTAAACGTATATGTGCCACCTCTTCGAACTGGTCCAAGTGTAGGATTATTTCCAGTTGCTGTTCCGCTAAAAGCATATGCGCCTGATCCGCTATTCGCAACAGTGTATGTTACAGTAGGCGCCGATAAAGATGGAGTACCAAAAGAAGCAGGAATATTAACTTGCAATCTTTGAATTTCTGTATTAGCACCACCATTAATGTCTGGATGGGTTTGATCTGCAATATTAAGAGTTGATGTTGCCCATGTAGAAAGGTTTTGTACACCAGCACCTTCAATAGTTTTTAAATATATTTTATGAGTTTGAGACATACTGCCATATGTGTCATGTGCCGCAAAGTTATTGATAGTATAAGAACCAGCTTTATATAAAGGCACATTACTCTGAGTTATACCTGAAATTCCTAGTCTAGCATAAGCGACAGTTCCAGCGTCCCAATGCCATTTCCACATTGCACTAGATCCAGAGTCCGGAGCTTCTACATTAATAGTAAATACTTCAGGATCAATTGCTAAAGTATGAGGAATTGCAGAATCTTTGGTAGCTAGAGAAACTTGATTAGGATTACTGGTTTCAGTTAATCCTAACATTTTAGCAATGTTTCTAACCTTACTCATTCCATATTCTCCAATTACACTTAATACTTAATAACTATTTATATATTTCATTCACAGTTATGCATATTTTTTGATTTGTTTTTATATGCGTTGCTTCGTAGATGGGAATTCCAAAAACATCACCGATTGGAGAGCATTTCTCGCTAATTCTTATTTGGTCTTTAGCCCATACCATTTCATCTAGGTTTTTACTTAATAACTTACTTTCTTTTAATTTATAAATTCCAGGACTGATAGCCCCGTCATCTAATAAAAACCAAGTGTTACCCTCTAATACAACATCTATAGATGAAACACCAAGCTTTTCTATAATACTCTCAAGTTGATTATCCTTTAACCCATGATGTTCTTTAACAAGATACAGAGCAGATGCAAAACTACCAAGCTTACTGCCACCGCCGGGAATATTTGCCACCAACCTTTTAATGTTCGCACACAATCGAATAAACGGAGTGTACGCAGACTTCTTAGCATCGGTGTCAATTTTGACATTACGATCTCTTTTACCGTCTTTATCGATGATGCCCACCTTATGTGCATCCCAATCCTTCCAGTCTAGTACTAGCATTCTTATAAAACGGAATGCGTATGTTAAGTCTGCGGCTCTTTTAAGTAATCCCATTTAGACGTTCCTCAAAAACTCTACTACGTTTTTATCCATAGTTATTCCAGTGTATTGATCATTTCTTATATAACTTAGATATAATAATATGGGTTTAATTACTGGCCAATGTTTATCATCCAATCTTAATTGTAGTATTGCAAGAGCGGCTTGGATACCAAAAACATTAAATATGATTATGATATGATTCAATAGAAGTCTATGAGGAAACTCATTAGTTTCTAAGTATCGGTTTATCAATCGTTTTACATATTTAAATCTTTTCAAATCTTCAAAGAATTCGTCTTCATCAGAAAATTGAGGACTATAATAATGTTTAGCCGCATAAACAAGCAGTGTGCTATCAGTTAATTTTTCCATCATAAAAGTATATAGAGTTACTCTTTAATCAATGTTTTCATTTGACCGAGTAAGCTTGATTTACTTTGTCTACGGTCAAGTTCAACACCCTTTGTTCTACCAAGAGCTTCTAATTCAATTTTGTTCATCTCTTCGAGTGACTTGTTGTTTGCAGGAGCTTCATTCAATTGTTGTACTACTACTTCTTCCACTTCAACCTCTTCTACGATAGGTGCAATGCCATTATGTGCATCAGCTTCGCCCTGAGACATTCTTTGCGATTTAAGCAATTCACCAGTTTTTGGATGAGTCCATCCTCTAGTAGTTGCAACAGCGTTATCTAGGTATCCCATTATTATTTCCCCTTACTAGCTTGATATGCTTTTTCTGCGTCACGGTCGCCTGCGGCGTTAGCACCTTTTCTTAGGCGATCTTGTCTTGCTTTTGATTTATCATACATTTTATCTGCTTTATCAGAATTGCGACCAGCGGCAGCTTGTTTTGAAGCGAGTGCACCAATACGAGTAGTTCTCTTGCTTTGCTGATCTGCCGCTTTATGTAACTTTTCTGGGCTTAATTCATCAAGCTGTTCTGCTTCTTGAATATCTTCTTCAGCTTCCTCAACATACATTGAAGCATATGCATTAAGAATAGCTTCATTTTTCATTGCGCCAGGGTTTTTTACTGGTGTACCACCGGGTTTAATTTTAGTATCACCCTTCATATTATCATTACTACGGGCTTTGCCTTTCGGTACATTTGAAGTCATCTTAGCCGCATCTTTATTAATCATTGCAGGCTCATCTAAATGAGCTTCAGGACCCTTTGCAATCTCATCTTCTGCACCCTTCATCATATCCTTAGCGCCTTGACCTTTAATCTTGTCAGACATCTTTTCAGCTTCGGCTGCGTTCGGAGAATGGTTAGCTTTCTTTTCAGAAAGAACTGATTTAAGTACAGAACGAATGCGTGATTCTTTCACACCTTCTTTTTCGATTTTTGGATTCATTTCAACATCACCTTCTTTGCCGCCACCTTTGGCTTCGCTATTTTTCGTTTTTTTGTATTTCATTTCTTTTTTAGGCATAGGAACAGGCTTTGCACCAGAAGCTTTATCTTGTGCTTTAATTTCCTTATCTTTGTAATAGCCTTCAACAGTTTCTTCGCCAGTTTCTTCGCTCTTCATAGCTTTGCTAATTGCCTTACGTCTTTTGTGTAGATACTTATCAGAAGAATCGACATCACCATCGTTGTCAATGTCTTTATCTTTACGATCTTTATGCTTGCCTTTAAGTGCATCCTTGCTTACAGGATCCATTGATTTTTCTTGGACCATATCTTGGGTAGCCCGACCCCTAAAAGGATTAAAATCCATTGTATTCTCCTAAGTTAAAAATTGAGCTACATATGCTCCGATAGCCGCAATAAGGGCAGCATATACAAGTTTATTTATAAGACAAACTGTTCTATGATTGTCATCTACCTTTTTTTCTATATCATCCAGTTTAGTGGATAAACGATTCAATCTTTCGTACATTTTATTATGATCATCATTCAATGCATTAATCTTTTCTTCTGCCCGCGCCATAGCTACCATAGCATCGGCTAGCCTGTCTAGTTTTTCTTCGATTCTTGTTAGCCTTGGCTCATTATTATCTGCCATAAAAATTTCCTAAAACGGTTTTAATTCATTCTTTTTAATACTAATAAATTCAAGTACACGATCATCTTCGTCTACTTTCACCGTAAGTTTCTTACACGCCAATCTCATAGTACCTTTATATTCTGTCTTTCCTGGAGTTCTTACATTGCGAGAGATTGTTCGCTTTGCACCAAGACATTCACTTAGACCATCGCGTACAGTGTATTCTTTTAATTCAAGAGGACTGCCAAAGAACATTAATAGTACGATTGCTTCTTTGACCATATCATCCCCCAAGTTTCTCAGTTACACTCTTTGCTTTAATGCGTGGATTCTCGTCTGTATCTAACAAACGAATAATATAGTTATT
>Ga0181409_1000909_pt1 | contig 11444 bp, 5 predicted proteins | sample 32SPOviralmetaG_FD_130138 | JGI IMG/M metagenome (GOLD analysis project Ga0181409, IMG submission 130138) | Marine viral communities from the oligotrophic San Pedro Time Series (SPOT) site, San Pedro Channel, CA, USA - 32 SPOT_SRF_2012-05-30 | ecosystem: Environmental > Aquatic > Marine > Strait... | reverse complement strand
TGTTCTCCATCAGGTCCCTGTGGTCCAGTTGGTCCTTTAGCACCAGTTGCTCCTTTAGCACCAGTACCACCTTTGAGACCATCAGGTCCCTGAGGACCAGTTGGTCCTTTAGCACCTTGAGGTCCTTTTAGTCCTTGTTCTCCATCCGGTCCCTGTGTTCCAGTCTGACCTTTTTGACCAGTTGGCCCTTTAGCACCAGTCGGTCCTTTTGCTCCGCCACCACCTTGAGGTCCTTTTGCACCTTGAGGTCCTTTAGCACCTTGAGGTCCTTTAGCACCAGTAATACCCTGAGCACCTTGAGGTCCTTTTGTACCTATATCACCTTTTGCACCTTGTCCGCCTGTTACACCTTTATCACCTTGGCCACCTTGAGGTCCTTTAGCACCAGTACCACCTTGGCCACCTTGTGGTCCAGTCTGACCTTTTTGTCCACCATCACCTTTTGGTCCTTTAGTACCTTGAGGTCCTTTAGCACCTTCAGTTCCTTTTGGACCTTTATCTCCTTGTGCTCCTTTTGCACCTTGAGGTCCTTTAGCACCGCCGCCACCTTGAGCACCTTTTACACCAATTTCACCAACATCACCAGCTCCACCTTGAGGTCCTTTTGCACCAGCAGTTCCCTTTGGTCCTTTAGTACCTTGAGGTCCTTTAGCACCTTGAGGTCCTTTTGCACCGCCACCACCTTGTGGTCCCTTTGCACCAGTTGCACCTTTTTGGCCACCGCCACCTTGTTCACCTTGTGGTCCAGTCGGTCCCTTTGCACCAGTACCTCCTTGAGGTCCTTTTGCACCACCTTCACCTTGCGGTCCAGTTACACCTTTTTGACCTTGAGGTCCTTTAGCACCAGTTGCACCTTTTTGTCCTTTTTCAGCTTCAGGTCCTTGTAAACCTGTTGCACCTTTTTGTCCTTTACCACCAGCACCACCTTGTTCACCTTGTGGTCCAATCGGTCCCTTTGCACCGGTTTCTCCAGTAGCACCTTTTTGGCCACCTCCACCTTGCGGTCCAGTTGGTCCTTTAGCACCAGTTGTACCTTTAGGTCCTTTTGCTCCCTGTTCACCTTGAGGTCCAGTTGGTCCCTTTGCACCTTGAGGCCCTTTAGCACCTTGGCCACCTTGTGGTCCAGTTGGTCCCTTTAAACCAGTACCACCCTTTTGACCTTTTTGGCCGCCGCCACCTTGTTCACCCTGAGGTCCCTGTGGTCCAGTAATACCTTTTGCTCCTTGAGCTCCTTTAACACCAATAATACCCTGTGGTCCAGTTGGTCCCTTTAAACCAAGATCACCCTGTGGTCCAGTCTGACCTTTTTGTCCGATTTCACCTAAATCACCTTGACCACCGCCGGCACCTTGGCCACCTTTTTGTCCTTTTTGACCTTGGCCACCTTGAGCGCCGCCACCACCTTGAGCGCCACCACCACCTTGTGGTCCTTGTGCACCTTTTTGTCCGGTTTCACCACCAATACCTTGATCACCACCAGTACCTTGGCCACCTTTTTGTCCTTTATCACCTGCTCCACCTTGAGGTCCTTTGACACCTTTATCTCCAGCGCCACCTTGAGCACCTTTACCACCTTGAGCACCTTTTTGACCCTTCATTGCACTATATGCAGTGGGATCGAAGTTACCAGCGTGTAAAATTATATGTCCTTGAATAGTGGCTCCTGCCTTTAAATTTGCCATTTAATAGTTTCTTGTTTTTGTACTTATTTTATATATCAGTTTCATTATGATTCAGTAAAATTCCAAAAGTGTAAATCACCTCCTGCTTTAATATTCATTGGATCAATTTCTGTAAAAAACGGATATACCATTTCTTGCCAAATACTTGCCGAAGAATATACTTCTGTTCTTAAATGAAAAGCTACTGATGTAGTATTACTTCCCATTTTTAATACTCTTGCATCAAGTGGTGTATTAATTCCTCCAGATGCTATTTGTTGAGCAGCAGTTGTAAATTCATATTCACCAGCCCATTCTCCAAAGTATTCATCATGCCATGCAGTAACTTCTGTAGTAGTCATCCAATCTGGTAAGAAAAAGAATGACATAAGTTTCCATTCAGTTAATGCTGAATTAAGGTTTATATCAGTTTCAACGGACGGTCCATAAACTTTAGTATTAGCGTTATATGTAGTTCCATTATATCCTTTATTATTAGATCCATTTGATTCTCCAATTAAAGAGACTCTATTTTGACTACCAGCATGTTCTCTTACTCTAACCCAAACTCCTGCCATATATGCTTTTGTAGAATCTACAGTAATAGATCCTCCGCCTAAAGCAAGGTCTCTAGTTTGATTACTAGATGGACTTCTAATTTCAGTTACTTGTCCATGTGGTTGAGAATTAGAAATATTAGTAAATTGATTACCATGCCATCTAATATGATTGTATTGCCCTGGCCCACTCATGGATGCTGCACCATTATTACTTTGTCTATTTAATAGACCACTTCCACTTGTATTAAGTGTGTAAACTTGGCTTGTATCAGCTAAATTTCTATCTGAATTATAGAATGTAGAAAATTGACTAGGTACTTTTAAATCAAAATTAGCTGGGCCTTCAGCGATGTTTAATGAATTAATATGCCATTTATGTAAAGCAACATCTCTATCTTGGTCTGGGTTCTCACCAGCTTTATATACTTCTAGGTTTCTACCGTAAATTCCAGTATAAGGACTTCCACCAGCTCCAGCACCACTACCTGCATAGGCTTCAATTTCTAATGTAGCGGCTCCAGCACCTACTGAACTTACCCTAGTATGTAAACCTTCAATTCTTTCATATAGGTCACAACTCTCACATGTAAATGTAGAAGTACCACCACCAGGTTCTATTAACTTAACTTTTAAATATCCATTGTAATGAAGTGCTCCTTGTTGAATCTTACCGTCAAAAGTAAAACGTAGTTTCTCACCTGGATTAACTCTGTCTTTACCTGTATTATCCCAATTAATAGTTCTAGTAGCTATTGTTTGTGCACTTTGAGAAGTTCCAGTATATGAAAATGTTCCAGCACCAGTACCTGATGAAAGATCTTCGCCATAACCAGCATGTCCCACAGTGCTTTCTTTGTGTTCAATTACTAATTGTGCAGTTGCATTATCTTGAAGAGTACCCTTTCCCTGAAGCGCTTCAGATAGCTGTCCTATATCATTAATATTAGTAATAACTGCAGCGTAACTCCAATTCTCTGAAGAGGTTGTTACATTTTTTGTCATTCTCCAAGATCTAAATTCAATAAATTGATTTAGCCAAGCAGAGTTAACGTGTATATTACCAACATTAACAATTACAATAACACATTTTCTAGAATCACTGTACCAATCACTTAATTTTGCTGCACCATTACTTAATCCCTCATCATTACAATCAGCAAAGTAATGTTCTCCTAAACGAATACCTGGTGAACTACTCCCACCATTATATGAATTAGTATCATTAAAATAATCAAATTTTAATAAATGATAACCATCACTTTTACCTTGCGCACGACTCCAAGCATAAGCATCAAATTCTAAATAACCATATTCAGATAAATTACTCGTAGTTACAGATACACTGTTACCACTATAATAACCGCTTCCAGATTTGTTATTTGGTACCCATCTGACAAAAGCAGAACTGGATTTGGCATTACTACCAAATCCTTGTGCTGTTATCATAGTATCAGTATAACTTCCTCCAACGGAAATATTATCATGTGATGCTCCTCTAAGTCTTGTTAAATCTAAGCTCATATTCTTGTCCTATTATCTTTGATTAAAATTGAAACCTCATTGTTGAACCATCACTAGTTATTTCACCACCACTTCTAAATAAGTATTCCGGCGAGTTAACTAAACTTCCAACGTATAATTTTCCATCTGTTGTCAAAGACATAGCACCTGAACCAGCAGCTTGACTTTCGTATTGCCATTTCCAACCTCTGGCTGCTTGGTTATTCATTTGGAATATCATGGCATAATCGTTCAAATAACCTAATGTTTGACCTGAGTACATACCAATACCATACGTTGCAGAGTTACCCCACATTCTGTATTTAGATGCGTTGTTTCCAGATGCCGCAGCAAATTGAGTTGGACCTACTAAAGAGGATCCATCGAATGTCGCATTAGCTTCAGCGTTAGCTGCACCTTGTACGCCGGTTGATGTTAATATTCTATTATTAGAAAGATTCGTTATAGTTGCTGTACCTGAACTACCTGAAGAACCACTTGAGCCATCAGAACCAGAAGTACCTGAGCTACCTGAAGAACCAGATGTTCCACTTGAACCACTTGAGCCTGAAGAACCAGATGTTCCGCTTGAACCAGATGTTCCAGATGAACCACTTGAGCCATCAGAACCAGATGTTCCAGATGAACCTGAACTACCAGAAGTTCCAGATGAACCACTTGAACCAGAAGTTCCAGAAGAACCAGAAGAACCAGATGAACCACTTGAACCAGAAGTTCCAGATGAACCGTCTAGGTCTCTAACCTGTTCCCAATCTTCTCCATTCCATTGATAAATGTTACCATCTGCTGTATAACCTAATTGACCTGTAAATTCACCAGTACCTAAAGCTGCTAAGTTAGTTCCTGATTTAGCACCTGAATATCCAGATGAACCAGATGTTCCGCTTGAACCTGATGAACCACTTGAGCCAGAAGTACCTGAAGAGCCACTTGAACCAGAAGATCCGTCAGAACCAGATGTTCCGCTTGAGCCAGACGTTCCGCTTGAACCTGAAGATCCATCAGAACCAGAAGTACCTGAAGATCCATCAGAACCAGAAGTACCTGAAGAGCCGCTTGAGCCATCAGAACCAGAAGTACCTGAAGAGCCACTTGAACCATCAGAACCAGATGTTCCACTTGAACCAGAAGATCCGTCAGAACCAGATGTTCCAGATGAACCACTTGAGCCATCAGAACCAGATGTTCCAGATGAACCTGAACTACCTGAACTACCAGCATCACCTTTATCACCAGTCGCAACTAATGAAATTACAATATCATCTCCATTACTAAATGGGGATGTGGATGATGAACCTACATTTGATAAATCAGTTAATGTCCACCATTGACCGTTATCGGTTAAATCACCAATAGCAAATAATAAGTATTCATCTGCATTGAATTTTTTAGATATTCTAATATGTGCTTTAACAGCTGATGTTACTGCGTCTAATGCCGTAAAGAATGATTCTACACTACCATTATCATCGTCAGTTTGATTTATATAAATTGAACTTGCCGCGTTTTGAGTAGTAAAATTATTAAGTCTTAATCTACCATCCGCAGGTTGTGAAGCTCCTGTAGAAGATGCAAATGTATAATCAAATGATGCACCACCAAAGTTACCATCAGCACCAGAAGTACCTGAAGAACCTGAAGTTCCACTTGAACCAGAAGATCCGTCAGAACCAGATGTTCCACTTGAACCTGAAGTTCCACTTGAACCTGAAGTACCTGAAGAGCCGCTTGAGCCTGAAGAACCAGATGTTCCGTCAGAACCACTTGAACCAGAAGAACCAGATGTTCCGCTCGAACCAGAAGATCCATCAGAGCCAGATGTTCCGCTTGAACCAGATGTTCCGCTTGAACCAGAAGATCCGTCAGAACCAGATGTTCCAGATGAACCAGAAGATCCACTTGAACCGCTTGAACCTGATGTTCCGTTTAAGTCTTGGGTTTCTTCCCATGCATCTCCAGTCCATATAAAAACTCTACCGTCTGAAGTAAAGCCTACTTGACCTACAAATTCACCATTACCTAAAGCCTCTAAGTCAGATCCCGATTTAGCACCTGAATATCCAGAAGAACCTGATGTTCCACTTGAACCTGATGTTCCACTTGAACCAGAAGATCCGTCAGAACCTGATGTTCCACTTGAACCGCTTGAACCGGATGTTCCGTCAGAACCACTTGAGCCACTTGAACCAGATGTTCCGTCAGAACCAGATGTTCCGTCAGAACCAGAAGTACCTGAAGAGCCGCTTGAACCATCAGAACCAGATGTACCTGAAGAACCAGATGTTCCATCTTCACCTTTTTCACCTCTTTCACCAGAAGCACCATCATCACCAGAAGTACCTGAAGAACCAGATGTTCCGTCAGATCCACTTGAACCAGATGTTCCACTTGAACCGGAAGAACCAGAAGAACCAGATGTTCCACTTGAACCAGAAGTTCCTGAAGAGCCTGAAGAACCAGATGTTCCACTTGAACCAGGTGCGCCGTTTTCACCAGCAGGTCCCATTTCACCGCTTGAACCGGAAGAACCAGAAGAACCAGATGTTCCATCGATACCACTTGAACCAGAAGTACCTGAAGAACCAGCTTCACCATCAGCACCTTTTTCACCGTCAATACCTGAAGAACCAGATGTTCCACTTGAACCGCTTGAACCGTCAGAACCAGATGTTCCACTTGAACCGCTTGTTCCGTCAGAACCAGATGTTCCGCTTGAACCAGAAGAACCAGAAGAACCAGATGTTCCTGAACTTCCGCTTGTTCCTGAGCTACCATCTAGTGGTGCTCCGGCATTTTCAAAAAGGCCGCTTGTTGAGTTATACGCTAAATAATCACCGTTTTGTAGGTTATTTAGTAGTATCTCTTGAATTTGTTTTAATTTTAGTCTAGACATTTAATACTGTTTGTATTTTTTTCGCGTTATATTATATATCGTATCTTAACTTCTAAAGGGTTAAATACCTTTTGAAATTTTAAATATTTTATTTATTAATATCAAGCATGTTTTTTAAATCCGTATCCACTATAAACATACAATAGTCTCCTGCTTGTTTAGGCACTTTACTAAATTTTATTTTAGGCAGCTCGCCAGCATGATATTTTGCTTTATTAAAAAAACCTTGATTTGATTGTGGCCAAGATTTTATATGTAAATCTAATGATGTTATTTCATTATTGCCACACCATGAATCAATACTACCCTGATGTAATCCTAAAGGGCCAGTGATGTTATTTATTGCTATTTCATGTGCATATTGGGAAACCTCTCCCTTAAACCAACTTGGGTAAGATCCGTTACCATTTGGAAATCCATTTTCTAATAACCATTTAGCTATACTTGTTTGTAATTTAGAAAGATGTACCATTATCTCAAAATTAGCTAAGACACTAGATCCTATATGTGAAATGCCATGCCATTTTAATCCAAATGTATCAGATAGAATACTTAACTTCTCTCTAACTAGGTCACCAGGATGAGTTGAAGCTGCATGTAATCCAATACCAACATACACTTTATCTTTCCATGGTTTAAAATCTGCAAAATATCTAGTTAAAAAACTATCACATGTTGTTCTAAATAAAAATTCATACTCTCTTAATATGTCAACATTATTCTCGTCTTCAAACATTGCATAAGAATTAGTTACAGGATTATCTGCCGGTAACATCTCAATAACTTTTAAATTTTCATGTGAATATTTAGATTTAACGTCTTCTACTACAGATGGATTAGTAAATGCTACTATATCCCACGATTCGTTTATAGACCATAATAACCAGGTCTTATATAGCCAACCAAATTCTAATACAGTTCTCTCTGAATCGTTAATATAAACTACTATTGCGTTTTTGCTCATTATTTATATAGATTTGTTTTCCAATCATATTCTAGGCTAAGATTGTGTTTATTTTCACCTGCATATAGGTTTTCTAAGAGTTTCTTATATGTGTCCACTAGATCCTCGTTGTAAACTGTATATCTTGTTAGGACTTCTTCGTTCTTTTCGTTATACGCGTCTATGTTGCTATCATGGTTATCTATAACCCACTTTAATAATTCAGCGCCTTTTTCTGCTTCAAAGTCAGGATAAAAGTAACCTGCATCTTTAATCATATCTGCATTATGGATTAATGGGAATTGTAAATACATTACATCTAGATAAGCGTAATTAAGTGGATTTTCCCATTGGTGAGATAAAACAATATCTGTCATTTGTGATAATATGTAATGAATAGGAAATCTATGTCTTACCATTAATAAACTTTTATTGTCTTTGTTTTTCTTCTCAGTAAGATGTAGCTTAGCTACAAACTTTTGCCAAAGAGGATTTTTATATAAACCACCGGCACTAATAATATTTAGCCTTTTAAATACATCACCATCATTATGTAAATATTGTTCTGCGATTAACATAGGTATCATACTAAATTTTACCACGTTTAAATTTGGTTCAAATACAGTTAATTCTATATCTTCAGTCTTTTTACCAGGTTGGTAAACAGGAATATCATCGGTCTTTTGCATTTCATTGCCATTTTCATCTACAATCATTCCACCATATTGACCTTCAATCTCATCAATAAACATTGGGTCCCAAATAAAAGGTACTGGAAATACTTTTTCTTTTGGTAACCTATGTGTAATAGAATAATAGTCTTGGTTTTGGTAGCCTTGTTGAGGAACATACCACACCTCGTCTATATTTTGATTAAATGTAACTCCGATCTTTTCTACATCTTCAGGTGTTTTGTGTATCATATTCTCCATGTCAATAACATAGTTATTTCCACATGCATATTTAATAACCTTTTTATTTGGACCTGTTAATTTAAAATTATCTACATGCTCTGGTCCAATTGCAGTTCCTAATAATATTAGTATATCACAAGTATGTAAATGTTTAGTATAATCGTATATTGGAAACTTTTTAGAATCCCATACAACCTCATCTGCTTTTAATTTTCCGGATTTAGATCTAGAAACTTCATTACTAGTATCTAATAAAACTACTTTATTTCCAGTCTTTTGTAAAGCATTCATTAAAAATATGGCATTAAGCTTAATACCATTAATCCACATACTTTCATTCTTCTTCTTAAGACCTAAAGTTATTCCTATTTTCATAAATTTATGTATAATTTTAGCTACGCTTTATATATCTTACAAATAAAAAAGGGTCCCCGAAGGGACCCTTAAATTTACCTAATTAAAATTAATTAATTATGCTTTTTTACCAGTTACGTAGAAAGTATCTGTCGCTTCTAAGTCATATCCAATATTTGTGAAATTGAATGTTAATCCATCAGGAGTTTGATAACCTACACCAGTTTCTTCACTACCAGTAAATGGGTGAATATTGTGTCCGTTAACAAATACTAATAAATCATCTGTGCCTTGGAACTGAACCGCGTTAGCGATAGAGAATGAAGTGACACCTCTAAAGGTACCAAATTCATGAGCCATATCGTCAGCAGTACCGATCAAGGTTGCTAAGCTAGCTACGTCAGCATCTGTAGCTACGATCTCAGCACTTAAAGCAGTTGAAATAGTTCCAAGCTCAGCATCAGTCGCTACAGATAACATCTGTGCTTCTAGTGCGTCGATTGAAGCGTCAATCACAACTATTTCTGAATTAGTAGTAGAAATCTCAGTTGATAAACTAGTAGAGATAGCTGTAATAGTTTCAGATGTTCCCATCGTCCCTAATACAGTCTCAATACTAAGTACATCAGAGTTTGTTGCAGAAACTTCAGTGCTTAAAGCAGTAGAAAGAACTACATCACTTGATGAATTAGCAGAAACTACGCCTTCTAAAGATGCAATTTGAGATGTTAATGCTCCACCGTCAGCAGTATCTAAACTGTCAACGTAAGAAATAACTTCAGCAAACTGATCTAAGTTAGTAGTAGAACCATCTAAGATAGCTACTACAGCGTCGCTTACAGCTTTTACGTCTGCAGATCTAGTACTTTCTTCATTAGAAATTCTAGTGTCAATAGATGCAACTTCTGTAGATAACTCTCCGTCAGTAGCAACTGATGCTAAAAGACCATCAATTCTAGTTACGTCAGAATTAGTTGCAGCAATCTCAGTAACTAAAGCATTAGATACAGCAGTTACGTCTGCAGCGTCAGCAGCAGAAGCAATTACAGCATCAATTCTCGTTACGTCAGAATTAGTTGCAGCAATCTCTGTAGTTAAAGCATTAGATACCGCGGTTACGTCCGCACCACCTGCAGCTGAAGCTAAAAGAGCGTCAATTCTAACTACGTCAGAATTAGTAGATGAAACCTCTACAGATAAAGCATCAGAAACCGTATTAAGGTTTGTCTGAACTCCATCAGCATTTACACCCGCAGATACACCAGCAGAAAGTGCAGAAGAAATATCTCCAGCATTTTGATCCACATCGTTATCGATAAGCGTTTGAACAGCAGTAGTGAAATCACTAATTTGTTTTACTTTTAATCTTGCCATGTTGTTTATGTTGTTTATTTAGGCCTAAAGGAAACGTAAGTGTTCCCTTTTCATACTTATTTATCGTTAATGTTGCAAAATAAAAGTAGAAATCGCTTAAAAACTAACATTCTAGTAAAATAAATTCTTAAACATAAAAAAAGCCGCTGAATAGCGGCTTTAAGTATTATTTAGTAGAAATGATTAATCGTTAGAAGATTTTTGATATGCAATATCTAAATCATCACTAGTTTCTAATTCATATCCTGCAATAGAACCATTCCAATATAGAGAATCTCCAGCAGTAATATTTGCAATTGTTTTTGCAGTTGTTCCACCGTCAGCTGAGAAATAAATAGGGCCAGATTTATCGTTTGATAAACCAGCAGCTAATCCATTTACTTTAATTATTACATTACCGTCTGAGAATGGAGTATATGTAATACTACCACCTACTGGATCTCCATCGTTAGATGTATTATTACATGAAATTACTTCTCTAACATCAACACCTGTTTCAGCAACTCCACCAGATCCTTCTTCGTCTTCGATCATTACTAATAGAGCTGGAGTACCAGAAGATGAAGAACACATACCGTTAAGATTAACAAAAGTACCTTGTCCACCTAAAGCAATATCACCACCATCTGCTCTTGTTAATGTTAAGATAGAATCAGTAGATAATGTTGCAGTAAGAGCCATCGCTGTAGCTTGTTGGAAAGTTTGTCCAGCAGCATCAGCAGCAACTTCTGTAATTGTAATACCAGTCGCACTACCCCCAATACCGCTACCTAGTGTTAAAACTAGTTTAGGATATGTTGAATTGTTATTACCAGCAGTATTTTCTTCAGTAGAAGCTGTAATATCAATATTGTTTGCTTGACAAACTGTATTAATTTCACTCGCCATACCATTTGCAGATATTGTTAAATACGCACCGCCAGTTCCAGGGAATGTACTATCTGATGTTGAGAATTGTACAGTAGCAGAATTATTACCATCTGAGATAGTAATTTCCAAAGCACTATTATTTGCTCCAGCATCTGCTGAAGAAACTATTACAACATCACCGTTTGCTGGGTTTAAACCACCATCATAAGATTTTAATACTGTTGGCAATAATGGGTTTGTCGCTACTACATTATGATTAGCAGTATCTTGATTGATTAAAGCAACTATTGCTGCAGTATTTAAATTTTCAAATACGTTGGTTGCATAAGTCGTTGTATTTATATCAATTGAGTC
>Ga0181409_1000907_pt1 | contig 11460 bp, 18 predicted proteins | sample 32SPOviralmetaG_FD_130138 | JGI IMG/M metagenome (GOLD analysis project Ga0181409, IMG submission 130138) | Marine viral communities from the oligotrophic San Pedro Time Series (SPOT) site, San Pedro Channel, CA, USA - 32 SPOT_SRF_2012-05-30 | ecosystem: Environmental > Aquatic > Marine > Strait... | reverse complement strand
CTCCACTAGCCAGCCATATGTTCTCATCGTAGTGTGCAGAAAGACCGCCACGCGAATCAGGAACATAATTGAGAAAGCAGCTAATAGGTAAACCACGGCTGGTTCCCCCGTTGCTAAGTATAGGAGTGCTAAAACCAAACCAGCTCTTGCTAGAGTACTCGTAAAGTCGCTGTGCAAGATCGTAGTCAGTATAGCCTTGATACGTTGCACCATAGACTGAGGCTCTTGCGAAGGCTTCTTGTGCATGAGTTTCATCCTGCCATAAGTATCTATCTTTTAATGTTTCAGTAGAGAAAGTATTAAGATCATCTTCCCTAGAGTAATCAATCTCTATTCCTAAGTAGTCCTGCTTACCTACTTTACTTATCATTGCTTGTTCCTTTCTCTATAATACTAAGCAGCTTGTTCTCATACCATTGTGACTTCTGTAAGTCCTGTACTGCTCTACCTTTATGTCTCATCCTCCATCTGTACTTGAAGGAGTTACCACGCAGGTAGCCTATGAATTCTTCCTTTGAAAGCATAGCTTCCATAGCGTCTATACACTCTATAGCTCCAGTATTGTAGTGTACTGGGTTGTTTACTGTGTCATAAGTTTTCTTCATAGCTTCTTCAGCAAACACTGGGTGTTCGTTTACAGCATCATCTTGCTGCATCCTACCTTTGGCGTACCGTAGGCTGTTCCATTCCTCCGGTGTAGCATCATCAATCGTCTTCATCGTCTTCACTCCAATCGTCCCATTCCAGGCTACCTAGTTCTTCCTCAAACAAAGCTAACCTGTTAATAAATTTATCTTCAAACCTGTCTACTATCTGCTCTGCTGTAACATCAAGCAAAGTTAACAAGTCATCTATGTCGTACCGTGTCAGTACACGTTCTTTTATTTCATCCATTGTCAATGACATGATCTGCATACTCATCTAGTGTGTAAAAATCAAATCCTTCCTTAGCGCACCACTGTCCCATAGTTATCTTAGAACCTTTCCTAACTTTCTTGTTAGGGTCAGACAGTACAAATACTAACTTAGTAGGTGCTATCATATCACGGATAGCAGTGTACTTTTGTGTATCCCCTGATCTAAAGAAGCCTTTAGTTTCTATGACATCTCCAGTCTTCTTGTCCACAAAGTCTGGCTTGTACTTTCTATGTGTAACATAGGGTATGTCATATGGCTCATACAGGAACCTGCCCTTAGGCATCAACTGAGCAAACTTCTTCTCAAGTCCAGATCTATAGACAGGCTTAGAGGATCTCTTGGACTTTAGGCTCATTGACAACCTCCGTTAAGTATCTAGGGCCATAGCTGTAAGCAAAGGCTCTTAGGTTAGGGTAACAGGCGTGCTTAAAGTGACAGTAAGAGCAGCCTGTAGCAAGCTTCATGTTGCCTGACTTACCGTCTGGGACAGTCTCATAGCATAGCTCCGGTGGTTCTTTCTGTGCCACCATCTCTTTGATATGTATAATCCTATCTTCAATGTCTTTACCTAAGACTTCATAGACAGGTGCTTGCTTGTCCTCTAGGTCATACTTCAAGAATGTCAAGTGACCGTTTGCCTTATCCATAGCAAGCCAACCCACCTCAGTCTCACCTTCAGACCTAGCGTACCCCTTAATCTGGTCTATGTAACCAAAGGGATCATCAAAGGCTAGAGTAGCGTCCTTAAACTTCTTAAAGCCAAAGGTACTAGCAGACTTAACATCAGTTACAATGCCATCTATCTTACAGTCCATGCTGCCCTTGATGCCCTGTACTTCAGCCTCAGCTTGCTCATGGGTAACTGTATGACCAGCTAGACGCACAAACAATAGCAGCATTTCCTCAATCAAGTGTCCGTACATGAACTTGACTAAGGTGTGAGACTGCATCTTCTCAGTTGGCCCTACGTTGTTGTAGTGGTTCCATAGGTATCTATCAGTCTTACCTATGTTAGACATACGCAGCTTCCTGCCGTCAAAGCTACCACGCTGAGTAAACTCTTTACGCATTAGAGCTTTACAGGCTTCACCAAAGTCATCAATGATTTTCTCTGCGTCTACAGATCTATCAGGAGACTTGTACTGGACAAGCTTGTATATGTCATCTACCAAAGTGTTAGTTGTTTTCATTAAAGTGTCCGTCCAATATGTCTTTAGCTACGTTAGCACCTACTACAAACCATTCATTCTTACTGGCATGAGTTTCCCGTAACAGGTTATGTGCTTCTTTCTCAGCCTCCGGTCTATCAGGAACATCATAGGAGGCTACTAATATGTAGTCCCTGTAAGGTGTACCTGTTTGAAAGCTACTGAGCCTGTCTCTAGCGTCCACTGCCATTCCTATCTTACACCAGCTAGGGTACGCAGGGCTGTACAGTATGTACACTTGTCCTTCCTTAGCTGCGCTATAGTTCTCTAAGGACTCAAATGCTGCATGCTCAAAGGACTTATAATTTCCTGGCTTATACAGTGGATGTTTTTGTGATATGTATTTACCGTCAACCACCATATGCTTACTTTTTCTTTTACTCCTTACACTAACCCTTTCTCTAACATGCCTTCCTGTAATTATGCTTGTACCATTTTTAGGGTAATAATACCACCATTCCCCATCTACAAATTTATGAATTTTTGGATTGTAATTAGTGGGTTTCTGCCCAGCTTTCTCCAACCTTGTATTCTCCTGTAAGGGGACAATTGAGGCTGTAAAAAGATCCTGCTGCTTCAAGGCAGGAGACTGCAAGTCTTCCGTAGCTGTCTTCCTGTCCTGCTCTAACTTCTGCTTGTACTTCATCATGTATATTCCCCACAAAGTAGTAATCTAACAAATGTAGTCTACCATATTCTTCAAGTAATTGTAATGCTTTCTTCATAACAATCGCACCCGCACTCTGTAGCAAAGTGTTCAGTGCTGAGTGCTCTGATCTAATATGCAGCACTCTACCGTCTAGTCCTTTGATGACTCCGTTTGCTGCTTCTCTAGCAATGCTGTCTTTAAGATTTGCAAATGCTGGGAGATTAGACATAAATCTTTGTTTAAGCTGTCCACCGAGCTTTGCGCCTCCTCCAGCCACGCTTCCAAGCTTTGCATCTCCTGCTCCATATAAGAGGGCATATATGAAAGTTTTAGCCTGATCGCGTGATTCAAGTCCTGCAAGTCCTTGGTTGGCTGTGTGAATATCTCCGTTAAGGATTTCATTAGTATACTCCTGATCATTCATGTAATGAGCTAGCATTCTTAGCTCTAGTCCACTGGCATCAAAGCCTACTAGCTTGTAGCCATCTCTAGCAATAAAGCACTGCCTACACTGCTTACCGTAGGGTGAGTAGCTTGCCGGTACTTGTGCAAGGTTAGGTTTACTATGCGTCATACGGTTAGTTACAGCACCTAGTGTATTCACATAGCCATGTATCCTGTCCGTGTCATCATTGGCGGCTTCTACCCAAGACTGCACCTGAGCTACTCTTTTCTGCAACATAAGGTACTTGGCTATTAGCTGTGCTTCCGGTATGTCCTTCACTGCAAACAGTATTGACTCATCTACAATAGGCTGGTCAGTGGGTGTAAACTTCTCAGGCTTCCATCCAAAGTCCTGTAAGTATTCACCTATCTGTTTCCTAGAGCCTAGATTAAAAGGTTTAAGTACTTTACGCATGAAAGGTTCCATACACTTTGAATCTATGACTTTCTTAAACTCATCGTCAGTTAAACCTACCTTGGATAAGCTACCGTCCTTCTTGAGCTTAGGTGTGACCTCCTTTACATCCACCCACTTAGGCTTGAAGTTCTGGTGTACAGCCCACTCAAGTTTCATCTTGGTTTCTTTCAGGTCAGCCAGTAACTCCATAGAGTGTCTCAAGTCCAACAACCAACCATTCTTGGTCTGCTTTTGAATGATATGCTGTACATCATGCTCTAAGTCTATGGACTCCTTGCTAAACTTCCTAAGCTCTAGCTTTAGCTTGTCATAGGCTTTAGCTGTTACCTTCACATCCTGAATACAGTACTTCACCATTTCAGGTGTCAGGCAAGACCAATCATTGTAGTCACCTTTAGGGAAGTTAAGTATCTGACCCCAATTGGACAGCCTATGGCCTCCTTCACGGCTAGGATTAGATAACCTAGACATAACCAAGGTGTCCTCAATCCTGGATTTGTCCACAAAGATATTCCACAGCTTCCACAGCACGGGCATATCAAAGCCAATTAGGTTATGACCTACTACCTTGAATTTACCTGCTAATGCTTGTGTTAGGCTCTCAGGGGTGTAGTGTTCCTGTACTACTCCATCCTGCATGGTCACTGCTACCCAGATTGTGTCAGGGTCTAAGCCATTGGTTTCTATGTCTAGGAACATTGGTTTACTAGAATCCACTCTCAGCCTCCTTAGGTTTACTAACCTCAGTCATCCTAGAAGTAAACCTATCGTACTTCAGATAGCAGCATTCACCAGTTACACCTGAGTACCTGTTCTTCAATACTCTAAGTGTAGTGGTGTTACGTCTTTCCTCATTAGGTTCCTGTTGGTTACGTTCCAAGCCAATTACCATATCGGATAACTGAGCTATGGACTGTGAACCTCTAAGGTGATTCAAGCTAATCTGTCCACCGTCCTCATGTGCTTTACCGTCCGCACGTTTAAGGTGTGAGACTAGGAATAAACCAATGCCTAACTCCTGCACCAGTGATCTAAGGTTAGTCATAATCAAGTCAATTGCTTTACGTTCATCATTACCTTCTTGACCTGAAACTACTATAGAAAGGTGATCCAAGACTATCCACTTACAGTCCAAAGCCTTAGCCATGTACCGTATCCGGTTCAGAAGGTTGTCACCACTTGTGCTGCCCCAATGGTCAAACATAAAGTACCTACCAGTGCCTAGGGTTTCCTCCCATATTGGCCTTAGCAGATCCTTGTCTAAGTCTTCCTCAAGATGTAGTGGACAATCAGCCTGAATGGACATGATGCCTAGGGCTGTACGGGTTACTGCTTCCTCCAAGGCTAAGATACCAATGTTGTCATCAGTAGCATTGAGCAGGTAGTGCTCTAGCTCTCTGACTATCTGAGACTTACCCATGCCTGAACCACTGGTAATGGTTACTAGCTCATAGGGTCTAAAGCCTTTGGTGAAAGTTGTAAGCCCCTGCCAAGGGTAGGGTATAGACTTAACCTTCACACTGTTCACCAGTTCATCCCAAGTATCAGCACCGGATACAATGCCATCAGGTTGGTAGGTCTTAGCTGACCACCATGCACTGACAAAAGCTTGCACCTTACCTGCCTGGAGCATCTCACCAGCGTCCTTACCTGGCAGTTTGCATATCTTTAGCTTACTAGGGGAGAACAGGTCTTTAACGGCCTCTACAGCGTCCTGACCGGCTTGGTCTTGGTCAAAGCATAGGACTACTGAATCATAACCTTCTAAGAATTCAAGGTTGTCCTTGATGTCCCTAACAGCACTGCCAGCACCTGACCTAAGTGATACACAGTCCCATTTACGTTCAAACATTTCACTAATAGCTAGGCAGTCTAATTCACCTTCTGATATGGTTATAAATCTGCCTTTACCCCTACAAGTTTGCTGACCAAACAACTGTGCGTCCTTCATGCTGCCGGTGCCAAAGAACTGCTTGCCGTCTACTACTCTAACCTTTGTTGCTACCAGCTGACTACTGTCATTGTAGTAAGGGTAGCAGTGTTTTTTAATTGATCCATCTGCATTATGTTCAACTGTTACGTTAAACTTCTTTGCAGTCTCTTGGCTGATTCGCCTGTCCTGAATAGGACTAATGGTGCCTGTCATTTGTTCCAATGGCCTCCTTGGTTGGGTTGGTAGTTTTACTACATTGCCATTACTGTGTTCGTGATAACCGCAAGAAAAGCAATGAGCTGAGGAGGACTGATACCTCCCCAACGCATCACTTGAGCCACACTTAGGGCATGGCTCATGCCTTACAAAAGGATCATCACCAAACTGGTTAGAATCCTTCTTCAAAGGCACCGTCTCCACTTGATTCACCTAGCTCCAAGATACGCATCTTAGAGATGTAGGTAGGAACACCACCAGTAGGGTGTGGTGGTTTCTCAGGCCACTGTATACGCACTACAGTTCCCCTAGGTAGTTCTCTACCTTCAAAGTCAAAGGGAGTACCTTCAGCGTCTACAATATCGGAAGGTTTTAGTGCGTACTTGGTTTTGAATTGTCGCTGGGGGATAGCTGGCGTGTCTTCATCCTTCTGGTAGTCTTTGAGTTTTACCCCACGACTAGAAAGTAATGTAGCTTCTTCAGGTTCCAACTGAAGTGTTACGTTAAATTCATCCTTACCAAAGGCTGTATCTTTGTTTACCATATTGCTGAATGCAATCTTTCCAGTGCTTAACGGCATAGTTTTTACCTCATGTTGTCGTTAGTTATCTATAGTTAAACCAATGTTTTATCTATTATGTAAGTAATAAAGTGAACATTGGAATAACTAAGGATTATACACAAGTTAGTGTTACTGGTTATTACAAAACTGTAAAGAATTGTAACAGTTTGTATCAGTTCCTGGTTTGCACCTCCATTCTCTCAATTAGTTCGTCCACATCCTGATCATTCCCAAGCAGGAGGTTTGGGTATTTTGCTGCCTTTGATGCTAAGGCGCATAGGTCGCACAATTCATGCTCCTTGCTATCCTCCAAGATCACATCACAAGCTTTGCACATTGCCATTAGTGTACCTCCGTGTTATCACCAAATAATTGCTTGTATAAGGCCTCTAAATCGCCCGTAGAGCGGTTTTCAAGCTCATCCGATAGGTAGGCACTGGCTACCACTAATAACTCTGAAATAGCCATTATAGTCATGCGGTATTCTACCAGCTCTGTGACCATAGAATCTCTATGGGCTTGCTCTGGATCTTCCGATTCATTATCGTCCGTAACGTCTACGTCATAAAATGATGTACTCATTTGTTTTTATCCTCATTGTTTAACATTTTCATTGTACAGTTAGAGCATAGGAACCTATCCTTATACAAAAAGCCAGAATAATAGGCTATTGTTTTACTGCATACATATTCTTCGCATTGTCGGTAGCCACTGGGGATTTCTATTGCTTGGCTGTTCATTCGCTAATGTCCATTACTAACTCTACATCAAATTCTATACCTTTGATTGCTGCGTGTACTTGGTCTAAAGCATCATCATTATCTAGTGCTTCACAGTAGAATCTGACCTCAATCAAATACTCTCTAGCCTTAGCGTCATGTTCCCAAGGGTTGTCTATTACTTCATCATTACGATCTAGCATTGTGCCTCCTATGGCGTTGCCTAGTGTTTCAAATAAATCCATTTATTTATGCTCCTATATGTTTACGCTGTCAATTCTAGCAATAGTAACAGTACAAAACTAGACCAAACTACAGCTATTCCAAAGTAGCACCAGCAAGCTAGGCTTTTACCAATGCTTTTTCTTGGTGTAACCCTAGGCTTGTTTTTCCATTCATGCGCGTAGTCTGTCTTCATAGTATGATTGACTCTTTTGATGTGAATCCATAGGCACGAAGGCCAGACCAAAGTGCTGCTATAGCCTCAGTTTTTCTATTTGTATCAGTATATCTTTTATTATTTATTCTTTTTTCAACACTTGACAGCATAAGTGTGGACTTTTTACCTTTCACATCTAAAAGAATACGCCAAAGGTCGCAGCCTTCAAATAGCTCAGCTGTCGCGCTGTCTCCGGTTTGTGTAGTTGCTTTGTAGGCTAGTTGCTTGAATTCCATTTGTTTAACTTCCTTATTGGTTGTTTATGTGGTTTGAGTACTGTACAGCCATAGCTTGTGCTAAACCATCAAAAGTTTTGCTTCTGATTTTCCAACGGTCAGCACTTGGTGGTAAGTAATGGAGGCGCATTTGTTCGCGTCTAGGCAATGAGTCGTAAACTTCCTTCACGTTGTCGGTATCCTCTAACTTAGGCAAGCCATGCAACCACAAGCCAGTCTTTTTAGACTCAGGATGTCCGAACATCCAAGGCTGGACGTATTGCGTAGGCTTGAAAGGCAGAACTCCTACAGGGTTTTCCATACAAACATAGTCACAAATACTGGTTGCAAGATTCCAAAGCTTTGTTGTCCAATCAATAGACTCTAAACGCTTGTCGTGCTTTGGCATACCTTTGGCATAGGTAGAATTACCACTAACAGCTAATGCCGTACATGGTGGATGCATAATTATCAAATCCCAACGCTCATTAGACTTGAGAACCTCAACACAGTCTCTTTGAATGTGGTTAGGGCTACCATCGTCTGCCGGTAGGATGTCACTAGACCAAGCATCATGGCCTAGGGATCTAAAGGCTTCCCGTACTGTTCCAGATGATTCGCAAAGAATTAGGACTCTCATAGTGTTTTTCCTTCTGTATCGTATTCTCTTTGTTGTAGTTAGGTGAACAGTTTACAGTCATGCTCAGGACTAGACCCAATACTGACGCTGGCTTGCAATCCATCGTCAGCGTAAAGGTGTCAGTTTAACGCCATGACAAGGCGTGCAATAGTTTGTGGTTGGCGGTCAACATGTTCGCACCAGCGCCACGACAAACGGTCTAAAGAGGCCTAAGGCTCAGGGTTTTAGCCTGTCCGTCCCGTCCTACTACAATAAATAATTCCACTGATAGCCACTGATTACAATGGCTATCTATAGATTACTTTAGTCTTCTTCTTCTTCTTCTTCAATTGTAAGTCTAGTAGTGTAATCTTCTGGCTTTAAGCCATCAATCCACAAAAATAATTCTTCTTTGGTCTTAAACTCAGGCACCTTAATGAATCCTGTTCTTATTTTTTCCATTGCTCTTAATCCTTATGCTACTTGTAGTGTTGGTATTAGTGAAGATTTGAATTTACTTGCTTTGCTACCGTGTACAGTTATTGCAATGTTACGCTTGCTGCCATCACATAAGCCACAATCAATACACTGTAACCCTTCGCTATCTGCTAGGCACTCCAACTCATCATCTGCCAAGCTATCGCCAGCCATTGCTACGCGGAATGTCTTATAGCCAAGATTCTGATACTTAATAGCTTGCTTAGGTGAATCGGCGCTAACCATGCACAAACTAGCAAAACGTGCGTCAAAACCTTTATGTGCTACTTGGTGCGTATAGCCAGTGTGGGATACACAAAGCTTTGTCACCTGTTCCATAACGTAAAATGGTGCTGCCGCTGGGTCACCATAAGCACCTAGTCTAACTTTGCGACCGGCAAATAAATGCCCGTGATCTACTAGGTTAAACTGGGGATAGATGCCTTTGATGTATGATCTATAAACCGCAGCTGGTGCTTGGCCTACGTTAACGTAGCACGCGCCGCCGATAGATTGCTTGTGTGGGCAATTGCCGCAAATGCTGCCATCTTGTTTGGTTTCTATGGCTTGCACTGGGTGTATATCAGCCCTAATAATCCAAGTTTGCACCATGTTGCCAGTTTTATCGTTAACACTGTTAAAGGTAGCCACAACGACAATTGGCTTGCCGTCTAGTTCGCTAGGCCCTTCGTACAATACAACGCCTCGCAAAGTTTGCTTGGCTGTTCTGATTTTCTTAATGGTTTGACCTAATAGCTTTGCCATTGGCTTATATCCTTATTGGTTAACTGTCTAAATACTATGCAAAAGCCTACTGGTGATCAATAGGCTTGAACCTACTATTTGATAATGCCTCTAGCTGCTATTTCCACATTCAAAAAGTGACTAAGTTTTAGTAGTTCATCGTCTCCAGCATCCTCAAGAGCGCACAAGGTATCTATTGTAACTTGACCTTGTGTTCTACCCCAACTACTAACTGCCTGTAGTGCTTTTTGGGTAGTCATTAACTCTTTCAATTGCTCTAGCTTATCTTTGCTTATTAACATTTTGTTTGTCTCTTTTGTTGTTGTCAGTTGATATAGTAACTATGGACTACCAATGCACAAATCGCAACACGCTGTCTCACTTTTGTTTAGATCAATTAGTTATAACAACGGCTTTCCTTATAACCTCTTTGGTGTGCTTCCTTCTATGGGTAAATCTTAGGGTTGACTAAAGGCTACTACATACACCCACACACTTAACCCTTTGGTTAGTCCTTAGTCTAACTGTTGTAATCCAGGCGATGACCTTAGCTCTAACCTTAGTCTAACCATTAGGTTTAGTTGCACCTTAGTATAACTGTTGTTGTCTAGGGTTAGACCTTAGACTAACTGTTGGGCTAAGTGACACCTTAGTCTAACTGTTGGGTTAAGCCCCCGCTGATAACTAATGGTTACTGTTAGGGGTGGGTCTAACCGTTGGGGTCGGGGGCGGTGCTGGTGTCTCTATGATTATTGTAGTAGGCCCATAGTCTTACCAGAGTAGAAATTAGAAAAAAGTAGTATAAGTTAGCACTCACTAACCTTAGTCAACCCTTTGAATACACAAGATAATCCAAGAAATACACATATTATTGTAAATAACAGTAAATAGTGCTTGACTTTTGAGTAAAAGTATGATATAATCAAGAGGTATTCTTAGCTACATAAGGTAAATACATAATGGATAATAACATTACTGAACCTAAGAAAAAGAGAGGCAGAGGTAGACCTAAGAAGTCTGAGGTAGCCGCTAGTAAACGTGGGAATAGGGGAGTCATGGGTCGCCCTAAGGGTGACGCTGCTATTATCAATGAGTACAAGGCTCGTATGTTAGCCAGCCCTAAGTCTAGGAGAGTACTTGAGACTATCTTTGATGCTGCCTTAGACAATGACCATAAAAATCAAGCTGCTGCATGGAAGTTAGTTATGGATCGTACACTACCATTAAGCTATTTTGAGAAAGATGCAGCCAGTGGTAGATCTTCAGTTAACATTACTATATCTGGATTAGGTAGTAATGTAGAAACTAATGTTAGTGATAATGACATTGAAGGGGAGATTGTAGAACAAGATGTATAAATATTTCAGTAGAGATGAGTTTGCTTGTCAAGTGACAGGTGAGAATGAAATAGAAGATGAGCTTATACTAGCCTTAGATGAGCTAAGAGAAGCCTGTGGTTTTCCTTTTGTAATCACCAGTGGCTATAGATCCCCACAGCACCCCATAGAATTAGGTAAAATAAAACCAGGAACTCATGCCCAAGGCATAGCAGCGGACATAGCTGTATCATCAGGTATACAAAGGCACACTATAGTTAAGAAAGCTATAGAGCTAGGCTTTAGTGGTATTGGTGTAGCTAATGGATTTGTGCATGTAGACGTTAGACCTACGGACGTACCAGTGATGTGGACTTATGGGTAACAAAGAATACAAAGAAACATTAGCCAAGCAGGAAGATCTTAACTGGGATGGTAATATTGAACCACAGGAGTCTACTACTGAGTACACAATAGTTGTGGATGAGGATAGGATGGAACAGTTAAGAAAGTTAATACATGACAAGTCTTAACATTGAGTTATTGGACTGGCAGAAGCAAGCATGGGTAGACCATACTAGAT
>Ga0181409_1000905_pt1 | contig 11469 bp, 4 predicted proteins | sample 32SPOviralmetaG_FD_130138 | JGI IMG/M metagenome (GOLD analysis project Ga0181409, IMG submission 130138) | Marine viral communities from the oligotrophic San Pedro Time Series (SPOT) site, San Pedro Channel, CA, USA - 32 SPOT_SRF_2012-05-30 | ecosystem: Environmental > Aquatic > Marine > Strait... | reverse complement strand
GACTTCAGTTTCTTCATCATAATATGCATCCTTAATCTGTTGTTCTCTCATTATTTGGCTCAACGGACACATCATAAATGAAGTAGCGTATTCAGTATAATTTATAGTTTTAAAATAGGCTATTTCGTTAGCCATTACATCATATGAAAATTCAGTAGTATACCGTTTCATACGTTTTCTAAAATATTTATCTACTCCTGCGAGATTATCGACTAAATATTTATTTTTTTCGTACTCCCCTATCCTTTCATTAGCAACGGAAGGGTCAAACATTTCAGATTTCATTTTAGGCATTGTAACTCCTTAGATAACCTTTTATATACACATATATAAATATAAAGTTTTTTTTCTAAAAGTGATTTTTTTTAAGATACGTAGTAACTTGTGATGCGGCTTGTATTATAAGTTGTAATAGTCTCGAAAGTTGTCGTGAAAGTTGTTATTGTATTAAACGTTGTAATTGTATTGAAAGTTGTTATAGTATTTTTGGTAGTATTAAAAGTTGTTGTAGTTGTTGTACTTGTTTCATATTTTGTAATAGTTGTTTTAGAAGTTTCAAAAGTTGTAGTAGTGGTTGTTGTAGTATTGTAAACCGTATTAGTATTTTTATTGGTTTCAAAAGTTGTTGTAGTATTTTTTGAAGTTGCAGTAGCCAATGTTGTAGCAGTATTATAAGTTGTTATTGTGTTATAAATAGTAGAAGTAGTTGTTGTGGTATTGAAAGTCGTAGTGGTTGTTGTATTTGTTTCAAACGTGGTAGTTGTTTCAAAAGTTGTAATCGTAGTGTATTGAGTTACGGTGTTTTTGTTAGTTTCAAAAGTTGTAATAGTAGACTTCGTAGTCGCGGTAGCTAATGTTGTGGCAGTTTCAAAAGTTGTAATCGTAGTGTACTGAGTTACGGTGTTTTTATTAGTTTCAAAAGTTGTAATGGTATTTTTTGAAGTCGATGTAGCTCTCGTTTCAATAGTTGTCGTAGTAGTATTAAAAGTTGTAGTAGTAGTTGTACTTGTTTCAAACGTAGTAATTGTTTCAAAAGTTGTAATCGTAGTGTACTGAGTAACCGTATTTTTATTAGTTTCAAAAGTCGTAATAGTGCTTTTTGAAGTAGAAGTAGCTCTTTTTTCTATAGTGTTTTGAAAAGTATTATAAGTTGTAGTAGTACTTTGAGTTGTGTTGTAAGTCGTAATAGTTGCTAATGTAGTATTATAAGCTGTAGTAGTTTCATATATTGTAATTGTAGTATATTGTGTAACCGTATTTTTATTAGTTTCAAAAGTTGTAGTAGTAGACTTCGAAGTAGCAGTTGCTAATGTTGTAGCAGTATTATAAGTTGTTATTGTGTTATAAGTTGTAGTGGTTTCTAATGTAGTGTTGTAAATCGTAGTTGTTGTTGTATTTGTCTCAAAAGTTGTAGTAGTTGTTGTATTTGTCTCAAATGTAGTAATAGTATTAAACGTTGTGATTGTGGTATATTGAGTTACGGTGTTTTTATTAGTTTCAAAAGTTGTTATTGTACTTTTTGAAGTAGAAGTAGCTCTTTTTTCTATAGTATTTTGAAAAGTATTATAAGTTGTAGTGGTAGTTGTTGTAGTATTGAAAGTTGTTATTGTATTGAAAGTTGTTATTGTATCAAAAGTTGTAGTGGTTGTTGTATTTGTTTCAAATGTAGTAATAGTTGAGTAAGTTGTAATTGTGGTATATTGTGTAACCGTATTTTTATTAGTTTCAAAAGTTGTAGTAGTGTTTTTTGAAGTAGAAGTAGCACGTGTTTCAATAGTTGTCGTAGTAGTATTAAAAGTCGTAGTGGTTGTTGTTGTGGTATTGAAAGTCGTAATAGTTTCAAAAGTTGTAATAGTCGAATATTCAGTGGTTGTAGTTTTAGAAGTTTCAAAAGTTGTAGTAGTGTTTTTTGAAGTAGCAGTTGCTAAAGTAGTTGCAGTATTATAAGTTGTTATTGTGTTATAAGTAGTAATTGTAGTTTTTGTAGTATTAAAAGTTGTTGTTGTAGTCCTACTTGTAGAAGTAGACTTAGAAGTAGAAGTTGATGTAGTGGTATTAAAAGTTGTAGTAGTTTCTTTTGAAGTTTCAAAAGTTGTTATTGTACTATAAGTTGTAATTGTGGTATATTGCGTAACCGTATTTTTGTTAGTTTCAAAAGTTGTTGTGGTACTTTTTGAAGTTGCTGTAGCACGTGTTTCAATAGTTGATTTAGTAGTGTTAAAAGTTGTAGTGGTTGTCTTCGAAGTAATTGTAGACTTAGAAGTAATTGTTGACCTTGTAGTATTGTAAGTTGTAGTAGTTGACTTCGTAGTATTAAAAGTTGTAGTGGTCTCGTAAATTGTAATTGTGGTATATTGTGTAACCGTATTTTTATTAGTTTCAAAAGTCGTAATAGTGCTTTTTGAAGTCGATGTAGCTCTTTTTTCTATAGTGTTTTGAAAAGTATTATAAGTTGTAGTGGTAGTTGTTGTAGTATTAAATGTAGTAATAGTTGCTAATGTAGTATTGTAAGTTGTAGTAGTTGAATATGCAGTAATTGTATTGTAAACCGTATTAGTATTTTTATTGGTTTCAAAAGTTGTTGTAGTAGTCTTTGAAGTAGAAGTAGCTCTCGTTTCAATAGTTGATGTAGTAGTATTAAAAGTTGTAGTGGTTTCTAATGTTGTGTTGTAAGTTGTTGAAGTGGTGTAAGTTGTAAGTGTAGCATATGCAGTGGTAGTTGTTGTATTTGTCTCAAAAGTTGTAGTAGTATTTCTTGAAGTTGCAGTTGCTAATGTTGTAGCAGTATCATAAGTTGTTATTGTATTAAAAGTAGTTATGGTAGTCTTAGTAGTATTAAAAGTTGTTGTTGTAGTCCTATTTGTAGAAGTGCTTCGGGTTTCAATAGTTGTTGTATTAGTGTTAAAAGTTGTAGTTGTGGTCGTTGTAGTATTAAAAGTTGTTATTGTATTAAATGTTGTAATTGTAGTATATTGAGTTACGGTGTTTTTATTGGTATTAAAAGTTGTTATTGTACTTTTTGAAGTAGAAGTAGCTCTTTGTTCAATAGTATTTCTACTTGTGTTGTAAGTTGTAGTTGTGGTCGTTGTAGTATTAAAAGTTGTTATTGTGCTAAAAGTAGTTGTTGTAGCATATGCGGTAGTAGTCGTTGTATTTGTATTAAAAGTTGTAGTTGTAATATATGCAGTAATTGTATTATAAACCGTGTTAGTGTTTTTATTGGTTTCAAAAGTTGTTGTAGTATTTTTTGAAGTAGAAGTAGCTCTCTGTTCAATAGTACTCCTGGTAGTGTTAAAAGTTGTAGTTGTGGTCGTTGTAGTATTAAAAGTTGTTATTGTATTAAATGTTGTAATTGTATTAAACGTGGTTGTAGTTTCTTTTGAAGTTTCAAAAGTTGTACTTGTGGTATAAGTTGTAATCGTATTAAAAGTAGTTGTGGTATTCTTAGTAGTATTAAAAGTTGTACTTGTAGTATAAGTTGTAATCGTATTAAACGTGGTAAGTGTAGTTTTAGTTGTATTAAAAGTTGTTATTGTATTATACGTTGTAATTGTGTTAAACGTAGTTATAGTATTTTTTGAAGTCGATGTAGCACGTGATTCAATAGTAGTTCTACTTGTTTCAAAAGTTGTACTTGTAATATATGCAGTAATTGTATTAAAGGTAGTAATAGTATTTTTAGAAGTTTCAAAAGTTGTAGTAGTGGTGTAGGTTGTTATTGTATTAAACGTGGTAGTTGTAGTTGTAGTTGTATTAAAAGTTGTTGTTGTACTATACGTTGTTAGTGTTGCGTATGAAGTAGTAGTCGAATATGTTGTAATTGTATTAAACGTGGTAAGTGTAGTTGTAGTTGTATTAAAAGTTGTTGAAGTAGTGTAGGTTGTAATCGTATTAAAAGTAGTTGTGGTATTTTTAGTAGTATTAAAAGTTGTTGAGGTGGTATAGGTTGTTATTGTATTAAAAGTTGTAATAGTGTTTTTTGAAGTAGAAGTAGACCTTGTTTCTAATGTGTTTCTACTTGTGTTATACGTTGTTGTGGTATTCTTTGAAGTAGAAGTTGCTCTTTGTTCAATAGTACTTTTTGAAGTGATAGTGTTTCTTGTTTCAATAGTACTCCTGGTTGTATTATAAGTAGTAATAGTATTTTTAGTAGTATTAAAAGTTGTTATTGTACTATAAATTGTAGTTGTAGAATATGTAGTAGTGGTAGTTGTGTTTGTATTAAAAGTTGTTGTTGTACTATACGTTGTTAGTGTTGCGTATGAAGTAGTAGTACTTGCTGTGGTATTGAAAGTCGTAGTGGTTGAATACGTAGTAATTGTAGTATATTGAGTTACGGTGTTTTTGTTAGTATTAAAAGTAGTAATAGTAGACTTAGAAGTAGCATAAGTTGTAGTAGTCGAATATGTAGTAATCGTATTATAAACGGTAGAAGTTGTCGTTGTAGTATTAAAAGTTGTTATTGTGTTATACGTTGTAATTGTAGAATATGCAGTAGTGGTATTTTTTGAAGTCGATGTAGCACGTGTTTCAATAGTATTTCTACTTGTATTAAAAGTTGTTGAAGTAGTGTAGGTTGTAATCGTATTAAAAGTTGTTATAGTATTTTTTGAAGTAATTGTATTAAAAGTAGTTGTGGTATTCTTAGTAGTATTAAAAGTTGTCGAAGTAGTGTAAGTTGTAATCGTATTATAAACGGTAGAAGTTGTCTTCGATGTAATTGTATTTCTTGTTTCAATAGTTGATATTGAGGTATTATAAGATGTTATAGTTAGCACACTTTGTGTTGTATTTCTTGATTCTATTGTATTTCTACTTGTGTTATAAAACGTAATAGTAGAGTAAGTTGTTATTGTATTAAAAGTAGTAGTAACCGCTTTCGATGTATTATACTGAGTAAGAGTACTTCTTGAAGTACCAGTAGCCCTTGATTCTATTGTACTTTTACTTGTAATAAACCTCGTTGATGTATTAAAAATTGTAGTGGTATTTTTAGTAGTAGTAAAAGTTGTACTTGTGTTAAATGCTGATGCAGTTGTCCTCGAAGTGAGCTTATAAGTTATTTTGTTTGTTATATAGAAAGTATAATGTTTTGTAATAGTATTAAAAGTTGTAGTTCTCGAAGTATTCTTAGAAGTAGTTCTAATAGGTGCGCCTCCAGGCCCATTTCCATAGCCCACCCACGTTGAGAAAGATGTAATGTAGGTCGTAGTTTTTGAAGTAGCTGTAGCATAGTAAGTTTGTTTATAAGTATTCTTTGCTGTGATGTAGTACGTATAATAAGTAGTAGTCACATCTGTTGTTGTCTGAGTATTTTTTGATGTGTTATAAACGGTAGAAGTGTTTCTCGAAGTAGCAGTTGTTGCGGTGGTATTATAACTCGTTGTCGTAGCGTAAGATGTAATCGTATTATAAACGGTAAAGGTATTCTTTGATGTAATGAAAGTTGTAGTAGTGTTCTTTGAAGTTGCAGTAGCTCTTGTTTCTATTGTAATTCTGCTTGTAACAAAAGTTGTAGAAGTTGTGTAGGTTGTTGTATAAGTTGTTATTGTAGCAGTAGCTTTAGTAGTAATGAAAGTTGTTGTTGTACTATAAGTTGTAAGTGTTGCATATGAAGTAGTAGTATTTTTTGAAGTAGAAGTAGCTCTTGTTTCTATTGTATTTCTACTTGTATTATAAGTAGTAATAGTATTTTTTGAAGTACTTGTAGCATATGCGGTACTTGTGTTTTTTGAAGTAGATGTAGCTCTTGTTTCTATTGTATTTTTAGAAGTATTAAAAGTTGTCGAAGTAGTGTAAGTTGTAATCGTGAGAAAAGTTGTAATAGTTGTCTTCGAAGTGGTAGTGTTTCTTGTTTCTTTAGTACTCTTGGTAGTGTTGTAAGTTGTTATGGTATTTTTTGAAGTCGATGTAGCACGTGATTCAATAGTACTCCTGGTAGTGTTATACGTTGTTATAGTACTCTTAGTGGTATTAAAAGTTGTTGAAGTTACTTTTGAAGTTGAAGTGCTTCGTGTCTCAATAGTGCTTAAGGTAGTAGCATAAGTTGTTATGGTACTCTTTGAAGTGATAGTGTTTCTTGTTTCAATAGTACTCCTGGTAGTGTTATACGTTGTTGTAGTAGTTTTCGAAGTAATTGTATTTCGTGATTCAATAGTTGCTAATGTTGTATTGTAAGTTGTTATAGTGTTTTTAGTAGTAGTAAAAGTTGTTATTGTACTATACGTTGTAAGTGTAGCATATGAAGTAGTAGTCGAATATGCTGTAATCGTATTAAAGGTAGTAAGTGTAGTTTTAGAAGTATTATAGGTTGTACTTGTAATATATGCAGTAATTGTATTAAAGGTAGTAATAGTATTTTTTGAAGTAGAAGTTGCTCTTTGTTCAATAGTATTTCTACTTGTGTTGTAAGTTGTTATGGTATTTCTTGAAGTAGAAGTAGCTCTTGTTTCTATTGTATTTCTACTTGTGTTGTAAGTAGTAATAGTATTTCTTGAAGTTGAGGTGCTTCTTTGTTCAATAGTAATTTTTGAAGTGATAGTGTTTCTTGTTTCAATAGTACTCCTGGTAGTGTTATACGTTGTTATGGTATTTCTTGAAGTAGAAGTAGCTCTTTGCTCAATAGTATTTTTACTTGTATTGTAAGTAGTAATAGTATTTTTTGAAGTAGAAGTAGCTCTTGTTTCTAAGGTATTTTTAGAAGTATTAAAAGTTGTAGTGGTCTCGTAAGTTGTAATCGTGAGAAAAATTGTAATAGTTGTCTTCGAAGTTATTGTATTTCTTGTTTCTTTAGTACTTAAAGTAGTATTATACGTTGTTATGGTATTTTTTGAAGTAGAAGTTGCTCTTTGTTCAATAGTATTTCTACTTGTGTTATAAGTAGTAATAGTGTTTCTTGAAGTAGAAGTAGCCCGTGTTTCTATTGTATTTTTACTTGTATTATACGTTGTAATCGTAATTCTTGAAGTAGCAGTATTTCTTGATGTTGATGTTGCTAAAGTAGTATTGTAAGTGGTAATAGTTGACTTCGAAGTATTAAAGGTTGTGATAGTTGAATACGTAGTAATAGTGTTAAAAGTTGTGATAGTGTTTTTAGTAGTATTAAAAGTTGTTGAAGTTACTTTCGAAGTTGAAGTAGCTCTTGTTTCTAAAGTATTTTTAGAAGTATTGTAAGTAGTAGTAGTTGTCTTTGAGGTAATCGTAGACCTGGAAGTAATTGTTGACCTTGTAGTATTGTAAGTCGTAATAGTTGACTTAGAAGTATTGTAAGTTGTTGTTGTAGTATAAGATGTAATCGTATTAAAAGTAGTTATAGTGCTTTTAGTGGTATTAAAAGTTGTTGATGTTGTCTTCGATGTACTTGTATTTCTTGATGTCGCAGTCGATAGTGTAGTATTGTAAGTTGTAATAGTTGACTTAGAAGTTTCATACGTAGTAATAGTTTCATATGTAGTAATAGTATTAAAAGTAGTTGTAGTCGTCTTCGAAGTTTCAAAAGTTGTAGTAGTAGACTTAGAAGTAGCAGTTGCCAATGTTGTAGCAGTATTATAAGTTGTTATTGTATTAAAAGTTGTTGTAGTCGATAATGTGGTATTATAAGTTGTTGTAGTTGTTTTCGAAGTAATTGTATTTCGTGTTTCAATAGTATTTTTACTTGTATTAAAAGTAGTAATGGTTGTTTTAGAAGTATTATAGGTTGTAATAGTTGAATAAGTAGTAATTGTATTAAAGGTTGTAATTGTGTTTTTCTGTGTATTGAATGTAGTTGAAGTTACTTTCGATGTTGAAGTACTTCTTTGTTCAATAGTAGTTTTTGAAGTTTCGTAAGTTGTAATAGTTTCTAATGTTGTATTATAAGTCGTAATAGTTGACTTAGAAGTTTCATAAGTTGTTGTTGTAGTATAAGATGTTATTGTATTAAAAGTAGTTATAGTGCTTTTGGTAGTATTAAAAGTTGTTGAAGTTGTTTTCGAAGTTGAAGTAGACCTCTGTTCAATAGTAGTTTTTGAAGTTTCGTAAGTTGTAATAGTTGTTGTATTTGTTTCAAACGTGGTAATTGTTTCAAAAGTAGTTATTGTAGCATATGCAGTAGTAGTAGTTTTTGAAGTTTCATAAGTTGTTATGGTCGCATACGTAGTAATAGTATTAAAAGTAGTTATAGTACTTTTAGTGGTGTTGAATGTAGTTGAAGTTACTTTCGATGTTGAAGTAGACCTCTGTTCAATAGTAGATAATGTTGTGTTATAAGTTGTAATAGTTGTCTTCGAAGTTTCATAAGTTGTTATTGTATTGAACGTTGTAATTGTCTCAAAAGTTGTAGTGGTTGTCTTTGAAGTTTCAAACGTTGTAGTAGTAGACTTCGAAGTAGCAGTTGCTAATGTTGTAGCAGTATCGTATGTAGTAATTGTATTAAATGTAGTAATGGTATTCTTCGTAGTATTAAAAGTTGTAGTAGTTGTTTTTGAAGTAATCGTAGACTTAGAAGTAATAGTTGCTAATGTTGTATTGTAAGTGGTAATAGTTGACTTCGAAGTATTGTAAGTAGTAATAGTTTCATATGTAGTGATTGTATTAAAAGTAGTTATAGTGCTTTTAGTGGTATTAAAAGTTGTTGATGTTGTCTTCGATGTTGAAGTGCTTCTTTGCTCAATAGTTGATAATGTAGTTTCGTAAGTTGTAGTAGTTGTTTTTGAAGTAGATGTACTTTTTGAAGTAGAAGTTGCTAATGTGGTATTATAAGTTGTAGTAGTTGACTTAGAAGTTTCATAAGTTGTTGTTGTAGTATAAGATGTAATCGTATTAAAAGTTGTTATAGTATTTTTAGTGGTATTATAAGTTGTTGAAGTTGTTTTTGATGTTGAAGTAGACCTCTGTTCAATAGTTGCTAATGTTGTGTTATAAGTTGTAATAGTTGACTTAGAAGTTTCATAAGTTGTAGTGGTTGTCTTCGAAGTTTCATACGTAGTAATAGTTTCATATGTAGTAATAGTATTAAAAGTTGTTATAGTATTTTTAGTGGTATTATAAGTTGTTGAAGTTGTTTTCGAAGTTGAAGTAACTAAAGTTGTTGCTGTAGCTAAAGTAGTATTATAAGTTGTAATAGTTGACTTAGAAGTATTGTAAGTAGTTGTAGTCGTCTTCGAAGTTTCAAAAGTTGTAGTAGTTGTCTTAGAAGTAGCAGTTGCTAAAGTAGTAGCAGTATCATATGTGGTAATAGTATTAAACGTTGTGATGGTACTCTTCGTAGTATTAAAAGTTGTTGAAGTTGTTTTCGAAGTTGAAGTAGACCTCTGTTCAATAGTAGTTTTTGAAGTCTCAAAAGTTGTAATGGTAGTTGTTGTAGTATTAAAGGTTGTAATAGTTGACTTAGAAGTTTCGTAAGTTGTTGTTGTAGTATAAGATGTTATTGTATTAAACGTGGTGATGGTACTCTTCGTAGTATTATAAGTTGTTGAAGTTACTTTTGATGTACTCGTAACTATTGATGTTGATGTTGACCTTGTGGTATTGTAAGTCGTAATAGTTGACTTAGAAGTTTCATACGTAGTAATAGTTTCATAGGTAGTGATTGTATTAAACGTGGTTATAGTGTTTTTAGTAGTATTATAAGTTGTTGAAGTTGTCTTCGATGTTGAAGTTGCTAAAGTAGTAGCGGTGTTGAAAGTAGTAATAGTATTAAAGGTGGTGATGGTACTCTTCGTAGTATTAAAAGTTGTTGAAGTTACTTTTGAAGTCGAAGTAACTAAAGTTGTTGCAGTTGATAATGTGGTATTATAGGTCGTGGTGGTTTCTTTTGTAGTATTAAAAGCTGTAGTAGTGTTTTTTGAAGTAGCAGTTGCTAAAGTAGTAGCAGTATCATACGTTGTAATCGTATTAAAAGTAGTTATGGTATTTTTAGTAGTATTAAAAGTTGTTGATGTTACTTTTGATGTACTATATTCAGTAGTAGTTTCTTTTGTAGTGTTAAACGTTGTAGTAGTACTTTTAGTAGTATTAAAAGTTGTTATAGTTTCTTTTGTAGTATTAAAAGTTGTAGTAGTGTTTTTTGAAGTAGCAGTTGCTAAAGTTGTTGCAGTTGCTAAAGTTGTGGACCTGGTGGTATTAGTAGCCTTAGTTGTATTAAACTCTGTACTGAATTTTAATTCGTCAAGAAACCCAAAAGCGCCGTTTGCCATAACTATCCCTTAGTTCATTATGAAAACGGGCCTAAATAGTTGACTGCCACGTTACTTGTGTTGACCACGTAATACGACATTAAAGAAATGCCGTTGGCGGATGTGTCAAATGATATAGAATCTCCTCGAGGGGTTTTAAACAATGAATTTAATGTTATTGAATGCCCACCTGAACTATCTTGTATTAGTGCGATAAGTCCACTTTGTCCTTCACGGCCTGATAAGGCTGTCGGAGTTAAAGTAACGTTACCGGTTAAAGTAAGATTATAATTGTTCTTTGCAGATAAGTCAATGTTATTAGCACCGGTTATAGAAGTCGAAGTTTGAGTTACGGTAAATGCACCATTAATCTGTACATTACCGCTACTTGTAACTTCGTTTAGTACGGCATTACTGCCTGATGTTATTACTTTTTTCCAATTTGGCATCTACTACTTCTCCTACTATACGGTTGGTTACTTCTTTTGAAGCCCACTTCCCTTAACGGGCCAATATAGACTATACTACTACTTACTAATTACTTCTTTTTTTTCTTCTAAGTTTTTAAGTCTACTTACTTCCTTAAAAACTTTATTTAATACTGCTCCTACAAAAAGTGAATCTTTCCCTTTTATTGTAGAATTATAAATACACTCTTTTATAAAATCTAACTCAGCTATATCGAATTTCATCCTGTTAGCCTCTTGTACTCATTTTGTAACCATTGAACTGAATCAATCGCAACTTGTAAATCAGAACCTCTTAGTGATACTGAATCTCCTATTGTTCTTAATAACCACTCAATATGTTTTTTTTCTAAGTCTAAAACACTATTTGGTGTGTTCATTGCTGTTTTTGGTTTTGACCCTGTCGTTTTCTTACGTTTAGGGTCAACCTTGTCTATTAATCCCATATGTAACCTTTATCTTCTATTTTATGAATAAATAAATATATCACCTGTTGCTGTATTTACGTGCATCATACCTATTCTACTACCTGCGGCTGTTCCAAAATCATTTGGATTAGCACCATCATTCGGGTCTAAAGCTGAACCTGAAACAGATACTATGTATTGAAATCCTGCTGCTGAAGCATCTACTGATGTCGCATTATGTGCTAATTTATCTTCCGCACCGACTGCCCATCTGTTAATGTCGTCATCAAATACTAAAGCGGCGCCGGCGTAAGATGCGTTAGTTTGTACTACAATACCACCATCACCTGCGGCAGAACCACTATTAAGTAAAATAAATTTATCTTCTACTAATAAATTTGAAACTTGTTGTTGAACCGTATCACCATAGATTGTTAAGTC
>Ga0181409_1000902_pt1 | contig 11475 bp, 11 predicted proteins | sample 32SPOviralmetaG_FD_130138 | JGI IMG/M metagenome (GOLD analysis project Ga0181409, IMG submission 130138) | Marine viral communities from the oligotrophic San Pedro Time Series (SPOT) site, San Pedro Channel, CA, USA - 32 SPOT_SRF_2012-05-30 | ecosystem: Environmental > Aquatic > Marine > Strait... | reverse complement strand
TTATGTAATGCGGCATGTCCACAATGTCCACGTAACTTTTTTGGCGGCAAAACACTAACTACCCTTCCATTGAAGAACTGGACACTTACTGAGTTTAAGACCGTAGTCCCTCTTGAACAGTTTACAAGTTTAGAGCAAGTGTATTTTTGCGGTACGTATGGTGATCCGTTCAGCAACTACTACATCACACAGATAGTGCAACATATAAAATCTATTTTGCCAGAGGTTAAGATTGGTATTCATACCAATGGCGGCATAGGTAAGAATAAAACATATGTAGAAGTAGCACCTTATGTAGATTTTATTGCATTTGGTATTGACGGATTAGAAGATACAAATCACATATATCGTAGAAATGTACTATGGGATAAAGTAATGGATAATGCTAGTACTTTTATTGCAGGCGGTGGTATTGCATACTGGGATTATATCGTTTTTGATCACAACCAAGATCAAGTAGATGCAGCAGAAATATTAAGCAAGGAAATGGGCTTTGCAAAGTTCAGTGCAAAACGTACTGGTAGGTTTCTAAATCGCAAACACGAGTACGAAAGTAAAGTAACAGTTTATAACAAAAAAAATTTAGTAGACTATATTATATATCCACCGAGCGATCCAAAGTACCGCAACAGTAACTATGACAAACTTCCAACTGGTAGCATTAGTGAATACGCAAAAAATGCGTGTATAAGTTGTAATGCGTTAAATATCAGAGAGATTTACATTGGTGCTGATGGCTTTGTATTTCCGTGTGGTTGGCTACATGACAGACTATATGGCCCAGAAGTCGACGGTACTGCGGATCAAATATTAATTAAAAAACTAATGCAACAGAGTGGCGGTTTACCAAATACAAATGTGTTTCATGGAAAACTTAAAAATATAGTTGAAGGCGAATGGTTTGCAAATATACAAAAAAGTTGGACAAACGGAAGCAAACTAGAACGTTGTGGTGTGATGTGTGGCGATAAGTTTAATTTGATTGGTGAACAGAATTTAGAAGTAGAGTATAAGGAGTAAACATGCCGGCAAGAATTGAAAATGTACTAGAAAGTTATAACTGGAAAGTTGATGAACGTTGGGATAATAAAGTACTCGACTATGACAAAAACAAACATAACTGGACAGAATACTTTTTTGAAGCAGTGCGTGAACTCAAGCCAGAGCTAACTGACCTTACACAAATTCACAAGTATTTTAAAACCACAGAGTTTATTGATTTAAGAAAACATCTTGAACTTTTTACAAACAGTAAAGAATTTAGCACAAGACTTGATAGTTTCTTTGCAGACTATGTAAGTGACCTTGTAGATGGCAAAGATTATCTAATACAATCAACAAGTGGTATACGCTTCGTAGTACCTAACCAAGATGCACTTGGAAGATTACTTGCATTTCACACAGGCTATTGGACAGGCTATAACAACCACATGGGCACAGTATGGATACCACTTACTAAAACATGGGGTACAAACACCATGCAGGTTGTAAGTTGGGACGACAGCATTGAAATAATGAATCGCATACACAACGAGCAGTTGCCATTAGATGAGATACAACGTCTTAGCATAGAAAAATGTTTTCCTGTTGAGATCGATGTTGGACAAGCATGGTTGTTTAATCAAGGACATGTGCATGGAAACATAAACAACGAAACTGATATCACAAGGGTAAGTTTTGATGCACGTTATGCACTCAAAGGTTATGACTTAGGGCCAAGACGTGCTGGCAGTTTTTACCGTTTACAAGGACACTATAGTAAACTGGATCCTAGTGATTTAGCAAGTGGACCGTGGGTAGTATTTGTAGATCAGAACAGTGCATATATCGGTGAAACACCACACTTTATCATACGTGAATTTTTATTAGGAAAAGCTCGGCAATTAAAACTAGACGTAGTCGAGTGGAGCAATGAATACTGGGGTTGCACTTGGATGCCTAAACTGCAAGACTTTGTTGAAAGGGATAACCTTAGTGGACTTGTTGTACCGAGTATACATGCATTCTCTGGAACCAATGATAAAATCAAAGACCTATTTGCACAAAGCCTAAGTAGTGGACAACAGATTTTATTTGCTGATGAGAACATTTTACTTAAAGACGAACAAGGCTTGGAAACAATCTTTCAAATACTAAATTTAGAAAAATAAAGTTGACATCTACACTTAACTGTTATATAATATGTTATACAAAGGAGTATTTACATGACAACCCAATTTGACCCAGAACAAAAAGCAAAACTCACACAAATTATCAACGAAGGTATGGGCGTGATGAGTGAAGTAGAAGCACTTAACGAAGGACTTAGTGATACTGTAAAAGCAATTGCTGAAGAACTACAAATCAAACCATCAGTGCTTAAGAAAGCAATACGTATTGCTCATAAAGCAAGTTACACTGCTGAAAAAGAAGACCAAGAACTATTAGATGAGATACTTACAACTGCTGGAAGGACCTTATAGTATATGGATCGAATGTTCCGTATACAATCTATGCAAACACGGACAATTGGTAAACAATTTGATAAGATTATCGATCTTGGTTATGATAATCTTGTAATTGGTGGTTGTAGTTTTGCCTTTACAGATGTAGGTGAAGTTCCAACTACCTGGCCATATTATTTTCGAGACCTTGCAGGATTCAACCATGTGTTCTCTTGTGCTATGCCCGGAGCAGGAAACAATTTTATTTCGCAGAGCATGGTATGGGGATTAGAGACCAAGAAGTTATCGCCAGAGACAACAATGGTAGTAGTAATGTGGTCAGGAAATGATAGAGAAGACGCAATATTCTCATCAGATGCTATTGACAACGACGCTAGTTATGTGTATAATTATACAGATAATGTGTGCCATGGAACAACTGGTGGCTCGTCTCGTAATGGGGATGGCAATACAAATTGGTTTGGTTATAGAGACATACACAAATATAAGAGTTTTGAATCGAGAGCAGTTGAAAATGCAATATGGAAAATACAATTGAAAAGATATCTTGATGCCAGTGGCTATAAGTCAATCTTTGTTGATTTTTTAGATCCATCTGTTCCAAATAGGACAAACAATTTTGATATTGTAAAATTTTTACCAGACACAATCAAAGATACATATAGTTCAATTATGGACGAAATACAGGATCCATATAGTTTTTCACTAAAACGCATGTTGTTATCGGATGATGATTTCCACCCATCACCTGATGGTAATCTTGCTTGGACTAGAGAAATATTAATACCTTACTGCAAAGATGGATTATACAAATAATGAGTTATGTTGATGCACTGTTTGACAGAGAGAAAGATCGAATACACGTTGTAGAACGTGTAGATGGCAGGAGAGAGTATCGAGAGTTTCCTGCCTCATACTGTTTTTACTATGCTGACCCAAGAGGCAAGCATAAAAGTATCTATGGTAGACCTGTCAGTAGATTTTCTACACGTAACAACAAGGAGTTTCGCAAGGAACTGCGTATTCAGAATGGCAAAGACATTTTTGAATCAGATATTAATCCTGTGTTTAGATGCTTTGAAGAAAACTATAAAGGCATTGATGCACCTAAGTTGCAAACTGCGTTTTTTGATATTGAGGTTGACTTTGATCCTGTAAGAGGATATAGTTCTCCAGCAGATCCTTTCAATCCTGTAACTGCTATCAGTATATACTTGCAGTGGATGGAGCAGTTGGTCACATTGGTCATACCTCCCAAAGCAATGAGCTGGGAGACTGCACAAGAAATATGCAATGAATTTCCTAACACAATGCTATTTGAAAGAGAAGAAGAACTGTTAGGAACATTCTTGGACTTGATTGAAGATGCAGATATCATCAGTGGTTGGAACAGTGAAGGTTATGATATACCCTATCTGGTGAACAGAACTGCAAGAATACTAAGCAAGGATGATACTAGACGTTTTTGTTTATGGAGTCAACTGCCTAAGAAACGTACATTTGAACGCTTTGGATCAGAAAACGTAACATTTGATACTATTGGCAGAGTGCATATGGATTACATGCAACTGTACAGAAAGTACACATATGAGGAGAGACACAGTTATAGTTTAGATGCGATTGGCGAATATGAACTTGACGAGAAGAAGACTGCATATGAAGGCACACTAGATCAACTATACAATCATAACTTCAAAACATTCATTGAGTATTCAAGACAGGATACTGCACTGCTTGACAAGATGGATAAGAAGCTCCGTTTTATTGCATTGGCAAGTGAACTAGCACATGCAAATACTGTGTTGCTACAAACTACAATGGGTGCAGTTGCAGTTACTGAACAAGCAATTATCAACGAAGCACACGAACAAGGCATGGTTGTGCCTAATAGACAACAACGTCTAACAGATGATGATACTGCGGCAGCTGGTGCATATGTTGCATATCCTAAGAAAGGCATACACGAATATGTTGGTGCTATTGATATCAACAGTTTGTATCCATCAGCTATTAGAGCATTGAATATGGCACCAGAAACCATTGTTGGACAACTGCGTCCTATAATGACAGAAAACTATATCAAAAACAAAATGAATAATAAAGCAAGTTTTGCAATGGCTTGGGAGGGTTTGTTTGGTTCACTAGAATACACTGCTGTTATGAAACAAGAACGTGGCACAGAAATTACAGTGGATTGGGAGAACGGCGAAGAAAGTGTACACAGTGCTGCTGAGCTATGGAAACTGATATTTGATAGCAATCAGCCGTGGATACTAAGTGCCAATGGTACTATATTCACTTATGAAAAAGAAGGTGTTGTACCTGGCTTACTTGCACGTTGGTATAGAGAACGTCAAGAAATACAAAAGAAACTAAGAGCTTCTACTGACCCGGATGAACGAGAGTTTTTGGACAAGCGACAACTTGTTAAGAAAATTAACTTAAACAGTTTGTATGGTGCTATTCTCAATCCAGGTTGTAGATTCTTTGACAAACGTATTGGACAAAGCACAACACTTACAGGCAGAGCAGTTGCACATCATATGGATGCTTTTGTTAATGAAACCATAACTGGCAAGTATGATCATGTTGGTGATGCAGTAATATATGGCGACACAGATAGTGTGTACTTTAGTGCATATCCAATACTGAAGAAAGACATAGATGCTGGTACTATGGAATGGAACAAGGAAATCTGTATACAACTGTATGATGCTATAAGTGATCAACTGAACGATAGTTGGCCAAGATTTATGGAACAGGCATTTCATGTACCAAGAGACAACGGGCTTATTATCAAAGGCGGTAGAGAACTTATTGCAGATAGAGGATTGTTTATAACAAAGAAACGTTATGCAGTAAACATATTTGACTTGGAAGGCAAGAGACTAGACATTGAAGGCAAGCAAGGCAAGATTAAAGCAATGGGCTTAGACTTAAAACGTAGTGATACGCCAAAGGTTATACAAGACTTTTTGATGACATTGCTTGTTGAAGTTCTTGCTGGTGCTGGCAGAGAAAAAATTATAGAGATGATAAAAGCATTCAAGTTTGACTTCAAGGAAAGGCCTGCTTGGGAAAAAGGTTCACCCAAACGTGTAAACAATCTAACCATGTATAGCAAGAAGGAAGAACGTGAAGGTCGTGCAAACATGCCTGGTCATGTACGTGCAGGTATGAACTGGAATACTATGAAGAAGATGAATTCAGACAACTACAGTCAGCAGATTATTGATGGTATGAAAACTATTGTTTGCAAACTAAAGTCCAATCCACTTAACTGGACCAGCATTGGCTATCCAACAGATGAGATGCACTTGCCACAATGGTTCAAAGAACTGCCTTTTGATGATGCACTTATGGAAGCAACTGTGGTTGATCAAAAAATAGATAACTTGTTACATGTTCTTGAATGGGACTTAGCAAGTGAAACAAACACCACAAATACTTTCAACACACTATTTGAGTTTGAATAATGACCAGCCTTCGTAATCTAGTAAAATATAAACAAATGGTTGAAAGCATTGACTTTGATACCTTACGTAGAGATATCAATAGTAGACTAAGTGAAGTTTCAAACGATTTAGACTTGCATGAGTTTGATGCACACGATCTCAAAGATAGCATGCTACAAAAGCATCTAAAGGTACTGAATATTTTAGAGGACTGGTCACTCGATCTAAATACATTTAGAGAAGAGATTGATAAGCAAGCCACAACACTAGAAGAACCATACTATGAAAAAAGCAACGAAATATACACGATACGAATGAACGATTCTGTACAAGAGAAAATGGATCGGCAAATCTTTAACAATATTTTGTATAATGAAGAATTCAACACTCTTTTACAAGACCGAATTAGGATATACGTAGATTCACAGTATGCAGGACTGCAACTTGCTCCAGGCGACGGTGACATCACAAATCTTCTCGTATCTTGCAATCCGCTCTATCTAATAGATGAAAGTGATGATATGTTTAGGCAAATACGGAACTGGCGAGAACCAGCATATCAAAGACGTTTACGATATTACACAATTGATGAAAAAGAACACGATATACTAAAAGAGATGCCACGCAATCAACTTGGCTTAATTGTTGCACTTAACTGGTTCAATTTTCGCCCTATGAAGATTATAAAAAAATATCTGCAATCTATGATGCAAGTTTTACGTCCTGGCGGTGTTGCAATTTTTACCTATAATAACTGTGATTATCCAAAAGCCATTGACAAAGTTGACGAAATGTATTATTGTTATAGTACAAGCAAACTAGTAAAGGATACATGTATCCAACTTGGCTATGAAATAATAAACAGTTTTGATAAAGGTTATGATGAATTAGATATGGGCATAAGTTGGTTAGAAATTAAAAAGCCTGGAACACGTACCACTATTAGACGATCAGAGACAATGGGACATATTAAAAACTTAGGAGAAAATTAAATGAGAGACTATCTACTAGACTTAGTTGAACACAGCTATGACTTAGGTTGTATTGACCTAATTAAAGTTACAGGAACAGACACTGCTACATCAGTAGATGGACTTGCAGAAGACAAGAGTGTTGTGTTACAAGCAAAGTTTGCCGCACCTGTTGCAGACTATATTGGTACATTTGGTATGCCCAACTTAGCAAAACTAAAGATCTTGCTTAACATTGGCGAGTACAAAGAAAATGCAGACATCAGTGTTAAGAGACAAGACCGCAATGGTGAACAAGCACCAGTAGGCTTACACTTTAAAAACGCCTCTGGTGACTTTAAGAACGACTATAGGTTCATGGTTAGCGAAATTGTTAACGAAAAACTCAAAGGCGTAAAGATGAAAGATGTGCCTTGGGATATTGAATTTGAACCAACTACTGCAAGCATCATGAGATTGAAGATGCAAGCACAGGCAAATGCTGAAGAAACAACATTTCAAACCAAAACAGAAGATGGACATTTAAAGTTCTTGTTTGGTGATCATAGTACACACGCAGGTGACTTTGTGTTCCAACATGACGTTGGTGGTAAACTTACTAAAGCATGGAGTTGGCCTGTGCAACAGTTCATAGCAATTATGAACTTAACTGGAGATAAAACTGTGAGAATAAGCGACAGTGGTGCAACTAAGATTACAGTTGATTCAGGCATTGCAGTTTATGATTATATACTTCCGGCACAAAGCAAATAGATGATCGAACAGGACAACCTAACACTAAAACAGAAAGACTATGCAGTATTCTTACCTGCAATCAGCAGTTTCTATGCTGGTTACATTGGCAAGGAACGTTTTCCTGCAGGTGACAAGAACAAGATAATTGGTGATAGGTTGCCTAAAGGTATTCCTAACATGGAGGCTATGAACTGGCTGAACAGTAAAGAAAGTTTATTTCCTTACAAGTACAGTCTGTACAGTGCTGGACATGCCAACATGGACCTAAGTGTTACAGTGCCAAAAGAAGACATGGTGCGTAACAGAGAAGCAGACACCATTATGCTTGCTGACTCAGGTGGATTCCAGATTGCAAAAGGTGTGTGGCCAGGTGCATGGGCTGACCCTAAAGACAAGGCCTGCGAAAAGAAACGTGAACAGGTTATTGCATGGCAGATGGGCATAGCAACACATGGTATGACAATGGATATTCCTACATGGACTTACCTGGATAAAGAAGCAAGTGAAGCATGCGGAATCAAAAGTTATAAAGATGCAGTTGATGCTACACTGTTCAACAATGAATTTTGGATGGCAAGTAGAGGCGGCGATCTAAAAATACTAAACGTGCTACAAGGTAGTAACCACACAGAAGCAGACTCATGGTACGATACTATGAAGAAGTTTTGTTCAGACAAATATGACAAACCATTTGATGGTTGGGGTATGGGTGGACAGAACATGTGTGATGTACACTTGGTATTGAAACGTTTGGTTACACTTATACATGAAGGCTTGTTGGAAAAAGGGCAACATGACTGGATGCACTTTTTAGGCACTAGCAAACTAGAGTGGGCATGTTTATTAACTGATGTGCAACGTAGTGTACGTCGTCATGCTAATGCAAACTTTACTATTAGTTTTGATTGTGCATCGCCATTCCTTGCAACTGCTAACGGACAAGTGTATACCAACCTGCGTACTGAAGATAGAGGTAAGTGGAGTTACATGATGGAAGCCACTGCTGATGATAAGAAGTATGCACATGGCACAGACAGTTATCGTGATGTTGTACTACGTGATGGTATACATGAAAAATTTGAAGACTCGCCGATAAGTTCGAGACTTACTATTGGAGATGTTTGCCACTATGCACCCGGCGACCTAAATAAGATTGGTAAAGAAGGTAAAACAAGTTGGGATAGTTTTAGTTATGCATTGCTTATGGGACACAATGTATGGCAACACATTAGAGCAGTACAAGATGCTAATGTCAGATATGATGAAGGTATACTTCCTGGAATGCTAGTACACGAAACATTTGAACGTGTGTTGTTCCGTGATGTTGTTGAAAGAGTCTTTGAAGCTAAAGACTATAATAAAAGTATGCAAATTATCGAAGACAATAGTAAGTTTTGGGATAGTATCAAGGGCACGAGAGGTTTTACTGGTAAGAAGATAGTAAACAGTGCAAGTCAGTTTAATGCATTATTTGATTGACATCAAGCACAGATTGTTGTATAATAAACAGAAAAAGGCAAACAATGGAAAGACCTGATCACGAAAACGTACAATGGTTTATAGGCACCGAAGTTGAACACACTCCTGCGTTTGGTATGAAGACACTGTTTGTTGTTGGCATACAAGATGTAGTTGGTATTAAAGAAGCATATGAAAAGCACAGTTGTACACACATATTCTTTGGTGCTAACCATACATATGATCCTAAAGATGATGATGAACATTATGAATGGACATTTATGATCACGCCGTTTCTTAAAGATAACGTATGGTGTACACTAGATATTCCTGTATCGCAGTTTGAGCACTTTCATGAAGAAGGTTACTGCGAATACAATACTTTTATTCCACAGTTGAGAGTTGGTATTCCTTTTATCAAACACTGGAATTACAACACAATGTTAAAGATTGATGACATTGATTTCGATGCAACAAATCCTGGTGTATGGACACACAGTTTACACAAACTTATGGACAGGAGAAAGTTTACTCCTTGGACAGATTATGCAAAAGATGAGGTAATAAAATGATACAAGCAGACCGTGAAGCAGTTGAATCTGCTAAAGACAAAGCAACTAGACAGATATGGGTTACATTTAAAAAAGAAGGTATCCACAAGTATCCTGCCGCACTAGATGATCCTAAACTAGCAACTGGTGATGAGTATGATGTAAGTTTTTTAGGCTATCCTCATAGACACATCTTTCACTTTCGTGTAGCAATAGCGGTATTCCACAATGACAGAGACATTGAGTTTATACAGTTCAAACGTTGGTTAGAAAACTTGTACAAGGAAGACATTCTTAACTTAGATTACAAAAGTTGTGAAATGATGGCGGATGATGTCTATACCGAAGTGGCCGCTAAATACCCAGGTAGGGCAGTAACAATTGAAGTCAGTGAAGATGGAGAGAATGGTTGTTGCATAAGTTATTAGTATGGAGACATTTTTAATATGCTTGGTAATCTTATTATTTATAGTGGCGGGCATGAGTATCGGCCTCCTAAAAGGCCGACGTGTAAAAGGCAGTTGCGGTGGTGTTTCAGGCGAGTGCTCTGTATGTGGCAAAGACAATGCAAAAGACCGCCTAACACAAATGAAAAAGGATCCTAATCGTAGGATCAACAGTGACAACATGACTGAAGTTGAAAAGATGGATGCAGGTTTCACTCATGGCACATATAACATAAACGGAAGAGATGTAGACTTTTGAAAGTAGATCCAAGATCAATACACACAGACCAACGTAAACAAGATACAAGGCGAGATGCTTGGGATCGTGACTACATGGGCGACCATTATGTAAAGACTCAACCGCATACTGATAAACGTATGGAAAATGCAAAACCAGTTTTTGTATTTGCTTTTTTCTATGTAATGATATTAATCATGATCAGTTCGGCAACCTAAATACTTGACATATTCATATATTTGTAATACAATAAAGCATATTTTGAAGGAGTAAACATGCGTAAACTTTTCTACATGGGTCTTGAATCTTATGAAGCTCGTTATACACTACAACTAACTGAATGGAATCGACGTGTATTTGATCGTAGAGGACTTGATGTTGTATATGTGCCTGGCACAACTATAGATGATACAAAAAGTATTAGTGTTGGACAAGTGTTAGATGCACATGGAAGAAGTTACTTTGGTATGAGTCAAATAATGAATCTAGTACAGATGATGCGTAACGGCGAATGTACTGGAGAAGATGTAATTTACTTTGAAGATATGTTTCAACCAGGTATTGAGAGTCTGCCATATATTATGGATCAGATTCCAGATAACCAAAGACCCCAAGTGTATGTACGCTGTCTTGCCCAAGCAATTGATCCAGATGATTTCGTACATGTTTGGGGCATGTCCAAATGGATGAGCCTATATGAGAAAATGGTATGTGAGTTTGCCACAGTCTTGGCTACCAATGAAGAAATGGTAGCACACATGAAGATTGCTGGTTGGGAGTCACCTATATACAATATCTCAGGCCTGGCATTTGGCAAGCAAGAAGTTCAGGAAAGGTTGGGCGAACGGATAAAGCCTTTCCATGAACGTGCTAACAGGATTGTGTTTAGTGCTAGGTTTGATCAAGAGAAGCAACCAGACTTCTTTATGGATCTAGTAGAACGTTACAGTGCTCAACATCCAAAGCAACAGACATTTGCAATACTACAAGGTGGTCCGCTTAGAAGCAACAATGAAAAGTATATCACACGTGCAAGAGAATTACAATCACGTGGTATACTAGAAATACATGAGAACTTACAAAAGCATGAATACTACAAAATACTAAATGATAGTAGAGTATTGTTTAATTGTGCTTTACAAGATTGGGTAAGCAATACTGTCAGTGAAGCAGATGC
>Ga0181409_1000896_pt1 | contig 11495 bp, 8 predicted proteins | sample 32SPOviralmetaG_FD_130138 | JGI IMG/M metagenome (GOLD analysis project Ga0181409, IMG submission 130138) | Marine viral communities from the oligotrophic San Pedro Time Series (SPOT) site, San Pedro Channel, CA, USA - 32 SPOT_SRF_2012-05-30 | ecosystem: Environmental > Aquatic > Marine > Strait... | reverse complement strand
TGGAGAGTGCCAATCTGATTAAAAAGGAAACCAAGAATTGCCCTTCTTGTGCTACGCCTATCTTTAAGATTCAAGGTTGCGACCAAATGTGGTGTACACAGTGTCATATTGCTTTTAGTTGGAAAAGTGGTATGAGAGTTAATGGCGTCATTCACAATCCCCACTTTTATCAATGGCAGAGAGAAGGGGGAGGTAATGCTCCCATACAGACTCCAGGTGCGCAGGTTTGCGGTGGTTTACCTGGAGCTTGGAATTTCCGCCGACAGCTTAATAGAATAATTAGAGGTGATCCTTATAAAAGTTCAACTCTGTCAAATTTAGTAATGGCGCTTCACAGTGGATGTGCTCATTTTCAGCATTGGGAACTTGATAGGCTTCGGCGTGATTGTCAAAATGCCGCAGATAATAAAAATTTGAGAATTAAATATCTTTGCAAAGAGATAACAGAAGAGGTTTTAATGACAAAACTACAGCAACAAGATAAAAAGCGAGAAAAAAAGATGGCACAACTTCAAATTTACGAACTATTAAATACTGTATTTCTAGAAAATTTAAATGATATTCAACAATTGATTTTGACACCTGTAGATATTATTCAATCGAATCGTAAAAAATTCATTGAAAGTCTTTACAAAACATGTGACAAAAATTTAAAAAGATGTCATAAAGTAAGGATTTATGCTAATAAGAATTTAGCTAGAATTAGCACAATTTATAGTCAAAGTGTAGGTGTTCTTGATGATAAATTCAGAAGTAGGTCTAACAAATATAAAAGTGTATGTGATTTGGAAGGAATATATACAACTTGTCCAATGTTAAACCTTATGCCTCAAGAAGCGTAGCCCATAGTTGTTTAATTAAATAATTTATGAAAGAGGTTATAAAAGTCTTTTCCATTATTACCAAATCGTTTCCATGGAATAACAGTAATTCCTTGTCCTCTTTTATAGTGACCATAACCTTTAAATAAAATTAACTCTAGTGCTTCTAAAAATTTTTCATTTATTTCTTTTCTATCTTTTCGAAATGCGCTATTGTAAATATACCTATTGTAGTTAGTATCTGAGGTATAAATACACATTTTGTATTTTGGATTTATATAATTTCTTATCAAACCAATTCCCATTATTTTATTTTGATCATTATTCATTTCTAATACGAAAACTAAACCTAAATGTGGAACAGTTAATGGTATTTTTTTATTTAAACCATAGATACATCCTTTCCATTTAAATCGTTCTCTCCAATCTTGATTTTCTTTATAGGTATAATTTGTAAATCGGGTTGTTCCTATCCAAAACCTTTCGTTTTTATCCATATTTACCTTGATAAATTAGTCTTTATCATTTTTCAATTTATCTTTATAAGCATTATAAAGACAAAACAGTAGATAATATTAAATGTTAATTGATATGTTAATTGGTGGATTATCTGGAGTTATTTCAAGAACCTTAACCGCTCCATTAGAACTATATAAAATACAGAGACAAAATGCTTTTATACCTAATTCTACTATACGTGATGTATTAAAAAAGGAAGGATTAAGGTATCTATGGAAAGGAAATGCTACGAATTGTATAAGGGTATTTCCACAGACAGCTATAAATTATGGAGTATTTGAATTCTCAAAGGAACGTGTTTTGTATGGTATTGAAAATAAACAAATAAAGAATTTATTAGCAGGTAGTTTAGGAGGAAGTGTATCAATAACTCTTACTTATCCTTTAGAGACAATAAGGTCTAGATTAACTCTTCAAACTTGTAATTCTCATTACAACGGATTTCTACATGCTTGTCGTTCTATACCCATAAGGGATATGTTTAAGGGTTTGAGAATGAGTATATTAGGATTTGCGCCTTTTACAGCTTTAAGTTTTTCAACATATTTTACTTATAGGGAATATTTGGAGAATAATACAAATTTAAATAAAGATTTACTGAAGGTTATTGGAGGAGGAATGGCTGGTACAACGGCTGTTAGTATAACTTACCCAAGTGATTTGATTAGAAGGAGATTACAGTTACAAAATTTCGATCCAACTGTGCCAAAATATGGTGGAATTATAGATTGTGTGAGAAAAATAGTGAAAATGGAAGGAATAGTGGGATTATATCGTGGTTTACCTGCGACTTATATCAAATTGTTTCCAACAATTGGTATACAATTTTTGGCAATGGAGAGATTAAATGAATGTTTAAAATAAATTAAGTATAAATATTTTGCACACTTTATATATATAATGTCTGATTACTGGAAATTAGAAATTAAAGATTATACAGTTCCCGAATTAGAAGATATGTTTAATTTGATTCCTCCGTACACACTTGAAAATATTGTAAATTCAGATATGGAATTGGTTCAAAAAATTTCAAATGATGGGAGTATTGATACGGGTAAAAAACAACAAATATTAAGTTTTCTTTCTAAAGCAAAAGATAAACTTGTTAAAGCTCACAAGGAAGATATATCACAATTAAAAAAAACCAATGTTAATTATGCGGAGGGACATATGGTTCAAAGAAGAGATCTTAAAAATCATTTTAAGCATGGAGGGAATGACCCAGTAGATATGCATGGTAATCCAAAGCCTGTTTATAAAAAAGTAATTGCTCTGAATTCAAAGTTTAGAGATGATTATTATGGAACTCTATCAACAGATTTTCTTACTACTTTACCGACAAGAATTAAAGATGTAGTTTCAATGGAATTGTCTGGTTTCGAGTTTCCAAATACTTATTTTCAAATCTCAAAGTCTCTTGGAAATAACTTTTTTTGGCTAGGATGGCAGAAAGGAGCACCCTTGATTTTAAATTGGTATTATATATCTATTCCGGATGGTTCATATGAAAGAAACACTATGCAAACTATGGTAAACGAACAAATTCAAAAAGCAACTGCATTACCTTCTGAAGAATGTCCACAATGTAGTATTGATGCTGCTTCTTTAAGAACAATATTTGCTTTACCAACAACTACATCTAATCCCGCAGCATTTTTACAATTGGCTTTTAATAGAACTCGTGGTAAATATACAGTTACTGATATTTCGCAAGGTAATTTTGCTCCAGCAGAAATAGATTCAACAAATACAAATATAGCACAAAACTTCGGTTGGATTTTAGGATTTAGAATGGCAGAGTATAAAGCATCAACAGCATATGTTTCTGAAGGATTATATGATTCATGGGGTACTAAATATGTTTATGTTATTGTAGATGATTTTAATAAAAATTATGCTAATCTGGTAGAGCCGATTTATAATTCTTCGTTAGGTAGAGATAACATATTAGCTCGCGTTTCATTGGCACCAATTTTAGCGTCATTAACTGAGGGAACTTCTTTAGCGGACCAATTTAATCCAGGTGATTTTGTTCGAAACTATTTTGGACCAGTTGATGTTGAAAAAATAAGAATTACTATAGTTGATGAGTTTGGAAGAGTTATTAATTTAAATAATATGGACTTGTCTCTAGCAATCACTTTTGTTTGTTTATATGGATAAATTATTTATGTGATACTATATCATATAAATAATGCCTCGCTTTGAAAATTTAAAAGGAAGTATGAATCCATTTTCGAATAATCGTCCTAGACTAACTGCTAGTGAACGAATAAGAAATAAACGAGACGCAACTATTTATCAGGCGGAAAAATCAAAATATCAAGCTTCTAGGAAATGCTATAATGGGGGGAAAAATATAAAATATTATAAGAATGGTACAGTTAGAAGTACGATTAATCATGAGATGAATCAAAAATTAGCAAGAGGAGCTGTATTATGTGAAGATTGTAATCATCAAGGATTGGTTTGTGCTAGTACATTAAAAAAAAATAATTTTGCTAAGGTAAATTTGGGAAATAGTGCTATTTCTACTTTCAATCTAGGGACAGGTTTGGATATAGCTAGTAATCAAATAAATACTACTACCGTTATAATTTCTGACATTAGTGGTTCTTGGAATCCTAGTTCTAATTCTTTTAAAGGTGATATATCTCTGTGTGGACCTAGTGGTAATTTAGTTTGTCCATATGGGTATATTGATAATTTAATAAAGGTTCCTAGAAATTTAGATGGTTCTGGTATTGTTATTGACCCTTCTAATCTATTATTTAATCAAGATGATAATTGTAATACATTTAAAATTCCAAAACCCAATTATTTAAAATATATCGGAATTAATACTTATTTGGTTTATGAAGGTATATTAGCTGATGGAAAAGCTCCAGCCCCACCTTTATATTTATTTAACTCGTCAACCCGTTATGAAGGACCTACTAATCTTAATATTTATTCTGTTGATGGAAGTAACAAATATACAGATTTATTAAATCAATTTGTAGTTATATCTTTTGGCACCACTCCATTCGGGGGCGCAATTTGGCCAATTACTGGATATATTAGAAAAATTTGTGTAACAAACAAGAAAATAACTGTGGCAAATGCCGGTTGGAATCAAGACTCAATCCCGTTTCCGCCTTACTGGCATTCAGTAATTAACCCCGCATCGTATGCTGGTGCTCCGAAATATTTCGAAGCAGACGTATTTAAGATGTTTATTGAAATTCATTATTTAGATCCTGATGCGCTACTTTGGCAGGGCACTATATCTCGCTCAAATTGTATTGATCAAACAATTCCTTATCCGTCAGATACGGGTCCGCTCTGGACCAATGACAAGGAATTTTGGCCCCAGTACGTGGCAGGGGCGGGCATAGGTAACGTCCCCGACTGCGCGCGACCACAGTTCAAACCATCATTTTCAAATCCAGGATTTATAATTAAACGACAGGCTGAGGCTGGTGGGATAGGTTCTATTATAGCAATCTCATCATGGGCAGGAGATGCTGTTTTAGGTAAAATGGACATTTCAGGAGCGGGTACTGTAGAGGCATGGTATTCTTATCAAAACAACGAAAATACAATCTATTCTGGTAGTGGTTATAATGCTAGTCCTATGACTGTTGGTCTTGGACAGTTTAAATTATCGTCTGGATGTAGTGAACCTCAAGTAAGGCAAAATAAAACAAGACAATCTTATTTATCATGTATTGAACAAGGAACTAAAAATATAAAATTTACAAAAAATACTCTTTAATTTATATTCTAATTATTTAGTATATGAATTCATTCAAAAATCAAATAGTGAATCTTTCAGCTAGTGATGCTATTAAAAACAAAAAAGATAGGCATATTTATTCAGCTGCCAAAAAACAATTTGAAGTTAAAAATTTTTGTAAAAAACAACGTAATCTTAGATATTATAGAAATGGAAAAGTAAGAAGTGTGGTAAATTATGAATATGGTAATGATTTGGCTCGCGGTAATATTTTATGCAATAATTGTGATCGTCCAGATAATACATGTGGTGATATTTTTAAACAAAATGCGCAAAGAATAGATATGCATACTAATGAATTTTCTGAATTTAATGGTGCTGGGGTTGTAGCTCCTGATATTAGTTGGAATAAGGCACCGGGAGGAGGCGGAACTTTTGGTTATATTGGAGTTACACAACAACAAGCCTTCACTGTTATTAATTCTGATATTAGTGGTTCTTGGGGAGGCTCTTTGACTAATATATCGAAGTCTGATTTATCTGGAGCTAAATTACCTGGAAGTGATCCATCATTAAATATGCCTTTTGGTTATGTTGATAATTTAATAGATATACCAAGAAATTTAGATGGAAAAGGGATAATTATTGACCCATCCAATGAATTATTCCCTGATAGTAAATGTGGAGCATTTGATTACTTAGATAATTCTTATTTGAAAGCAAATATAATTATGCGAGGAACAATTGATTTATCTATGAATATAGCAGCTTCTCTTTCAGCACCCATTCCTTTTGTAAGTGGTGATTCTTGTAATGATCCTTCATATAATCAGTTTATAGGAAAATTTGTTCAATTGGTAGTTGATAAGGGTTTTAATGGTGGTAATATAGATTTTAAGCCAAGTGTAGGAGTATTTTATGGGATAGTTAAACAAATTTGCTGTTTAAATCCATTAGTAGGTCCTTCTGGTTCTATTCCTTGGATGGATATTCATATAGAACTTAATAATATATCTAACTTAGATATGCTTAATGCATTAATAAAATTTAAACCCCAATTTAGAGGTATTAACTGGGCAACTACACCTGTTAATCCTTTGTTTCCGGGAGATGAAGCTGGTCCTTATGCTTGGGGTCCTCTTCAATTACCATGGGCTCTTTTTTTTTATGATTCAACTAGTATTACAACTAATGCATTAAATACAGTTCGTTCTGTTACAGTACAAGGGTATTTCAGTGATATAAATTTCTATATGGGTAGTTGTATTAATAATTTAACACAAACTAATTCTTTTCGAGATACCTATATGTCTTGTTTGGAAGATGGTACAAAAAACATAAATTTTACTAAGCATAACCCGGTTAACTATGGAACACCACCATTCGTACCTGCTCCTCCCCTCCCTACAAATCTATCATTTAACAATAGTTCTACAAGCACAGCGGTGTCTCCGGCTAGACCATACAATAACTCTAATAATGCTTATGGGATAAACGTAAGTTTTACAACAGCAGCACCTTTAACTGTTAATGATATTATAGAGCTTTCATTTAATTATAGTGATAATAGTGACTTCTTTTTTTCCCCGTTTCAATTTTCAAATGGAGTTTCCCTCGCCCCGTTCGGCTCTGGGTTGGTCGATGGTTATTTAGTTATGGGTAAAGCTCTACCCACTCCCGCTCCACCTGATACCCCATCTACCCTTACACCGGCTATAGCAATAACTACGGACCCAACTACAAGTGGTAAAGGAAATGCTAAAACAGCCAACATGCTTAAAATAATAATACAAGAAGACATACCAACTAATCAAACTATTTATATACAATTAGCAGATAGCGACGGTTTTATTACAAAACCCAATCCCGCACCTGGAACAGTTGCTACTTGGGGATTATCGGTTTCAAATCATTCCCCGGTTACAGGTTTAACAGCATATACTGTAACTTTATAACAATAAATATTTGGTAAATAATTTATATTATCTTTTTAATATAAGTTATGCCACGAGGACAACCTTTAAACACTATGAATCCTTTTAGTAATAATAAGCCTAGATTAACGGCTAGTGAAAGAATTAGAAATAAAAGAGATGCGGCAATTTATCAAGGAGAAAAACAAAGATTTCAGCGAGGTAAAAATAAATGTCGTAATCGTAATGTAAAGTTTTACAGAAATGGTAAAGTAAGGAGTGTAGTAAATTATAAAATGCAAAACAGTTTAGCACGAGGCAATGTATTATGTAACGATTGTGATGATAAAGGTAATTTATGTGCTGCGCCTAGTAAAAAGGATGATTTTGCGTCGATTTATATGGGAAACAATGCTTATTCCGAATACTGGGGTGGAGCTAGGGTCGATTTAGGTTCTGGTAGTGGTGGTATCTTTACTCAAACAGTAGGTTTAACTACTATTAATTCTGATGTTAGTGGTTCTTGGGGAGGCTCTTTGACTAATATATCGAAGTCTGATTTATCTGGAGCTTTTTTACCTGGAAGTGATCCATCGTTAAATATGCCTTTTGGTTATCTCAATAATTTAATAGATGTACCTAGAAATTTAGATGGTTCTGGGATAGTTATTGACCCTTCTAATGTATTATTCCCTAATGAATTATGCGACCCGTTTAGATATTTAGCTAAGTCTTATCTAAAAACTTATTTAATAATTAGAGCACCAATAACAGAACCAGACAGAAAAGTTGGGGGTGTTAATATACCTATAAAATCTACTTCTTGTTTTAGTGATTTTTTATATAAACTAATTGGTAGACATTGTATTTTGCAACCAGTTGGAATTGGTCCTGCAGTCGCCAGTGGAATTATATCTAGTATTTGTTGTGTTGGAAAAATACCAAAATATGATGCTCTTGTTTTTGGATCTCGTTTCTCTGGAGATGATATTGGTCTTTTTGATATATATATTGAATTATTTTACTTACAAGATCCGGTTTTACTTAGTAATATAATGAATACTATAAATAATACAGTATATAAGCCTTATGGTAGTTTTATTGAAAATTTGGGAAGATTGTTCCCATTATTTGAGATTGCTGTCATTCCCGAAGAAACCTTTCTTAACAATACGGGTATATTTGGTTACCATGTACAATCTTTGAAGCTAATTCAAGGTTCCATACCACCTAGTATGAATCAAACTTTGTATAATTCAACAAAACAAAGTTATATGTATTGTTTAGAAAACGGTACAAGAAAAATTAATTTTACAAAACAAAATACAAGAATTCCGGTTAAAAATGCTTTTTGTACTCCTTCTATACCTATTCCTCCTTCTCCTCCTGCTTGTGTGCCAGAAATTACTTTTACAATTCAGCTCATTATAGGCACTCCTGTTCTCCCTACATTTGAAACTTTATCCGATGGTAAATATTTATTATTTGATATTGGTCCCTCCAATACAAATACTACCTGGAATTTTAATATTATTGATATTTCTAATAGTTGTCCGGGTGAACCAGCTAATTTAAAAATAGATTATTTAGTTGTTGGGGGCGGTGGTAGTGGTGGATATAGTTTTGGTCCGGGTCAAAGAGGAACTACAGGGGGCGGGGGCGGTGGTGGTGTTCAGCAAGGGACATTACCGACCCTTTCAGGGGGAACAACCTATAATTTTCAAGTAGAGGTAGGCGCAGGCTCTCCCGGTACATACGGTACTACGCCCTCGAATTTATATCCAGCTCGTTTTGTTACAGACGCATCCTTCTCAAGATTAAAACTAGATTCAACATTAATAGCTAGTGCAAATCCAGGAGTGAATGGAGCTCTGGTCACCTATCCAAATTCATCGCCAGTCGTCACAAACCAAGGCTTTCTTGTTTCTACTGAAGGAGGAGGGTCTGGTGGGTTTACTGGTGGCAGAATTATTAACCCTTCCAATGGTAATCAAGTAGACGGAAGTAGTAATCCTGTTGTATTCGGAAGCGCTGGTGGTGGAGGAAGTAATCAAGATGGTAGTAATAACGGTGTCTTTGGAGACACTAACACATGGTACATAGATAATAATGGTAGATATTTCACTAGTGGTGGTAATGGAGGAGATGGGGTTTCTAGTTCAATTACAGGTTCTACAGTCTCATATGGAGGAGGTGGTGGAGGTGGTGCGATTGCACTGAACGGTACAACGGCCCAGAAGCAACGAATTTCAGCAGGTCTTGGTGGAGAAGGTGGAGGTGGAAATGGCGGGCTATACACTATACCGGCTACGCCGGGATCTCCAGGTACGCAATATGGCGGTGGAGGCGGGGGTTCAGGATACGGTTCTGATGCTTTACCCACGAACGGTGGTGCTGGTTATCGTGGTGTAGTTATACTAAAATTTTACAAAGCTCCAGCTTAAATGAAAACAATTTGAAGATAAAATATCATTAAACTATAATGGGAGGCGGAATTTTACCTGTAGCAAGACATAATGGGACCTATTATTTACTTTTTTCACGAGAAAGACTTATTCACAGCAGAGATAGAGACCGTGGTAAATGGAGTGATTTTGGTGGGTCACGTGAAGGAAAAGAATCACAATATCAAACAGCAGTTAGGGAAGGTGTAGAAGAATCTAGTGGAATTTTAGGTACACAAAGAGACGTGCGGAATTTAATTAAACATCATTTAGTGGGAAAAATACCTGATAAAGCATATAGTATATGGGTTGTTGAAGTTAAATATAATCCAGATATTGTTGGTATTTTTAGAAATCATTTTAAAGATGCTCTTGAAAATAATTTAGAAATGGTTAAAAAACATAACGGTCTTTTTGAGAAAGATAAATTAGAATGGATTAAATTATCTAGTTTAACTAGGAAAAAACACTTGTTTCGACCTTGGTATAAACGTTTTATTCCACGCATTATTCATCTTTTAAAATAATTATTTACATGTTGGACCAGCAAAAATCATAAAGAAACAAAAGAACGGAAATAAAAACAACGCCAATATAAGAAGTTTATAAGGAATAAAAATGAAATAACTGAAACAGCGGAAACATTTGTCTTCTTCTTGTCTTTCTTCTAGTAATATCTTGTTTTCTTCATAAGAAACAAATATATTATCATAGATATACTCTGCTGAACCAGGAACATATTGGAAATATAACTCTTCAAACTCATTATCTAATACCATCAAAAACTCCATAGCCAGTGAATTTAAAATCATATTTTGAATATCTTCTTCTACAAATACAACCCATATATTAGCACCATATACTACCAATGTAAATGCGAATTCTTGAAATGTATCTAGAATAGATGTAAAACTATTTACTTTATTCATTTTTTTTAAACTGATACTATTAGTAATGTTATCCCATAGAAAAAAACTTCTTACAAAATAAATAATAGAAATGCCACTAATCATCATTTTATTTTCAATTGTATCCGTATTACCGCATATAGTTCCATTAAAACTCTTAACTTCATCTGCTACCAAAGCACTATAGAGTAGCCATTGTCCTATAAATACTAATATAGGCAAAGCCAATAGTAAAGAGAAAATATGAGAACAATAAATTTTGTTGTTTTCTTTTAGTTCTTGATTTTTATAACCGTGTTTTACATGATATTTAAACAAACTAAACATACCAAAAGACGGTGATGCTTTAACAATTTCTTTTTTTTCATCTGGAGTAATTTCTCCTTCATCTTTTATTGGCGAACTGAATCCAGGAGAAATTTTTCTGGCATGTTCTCCACCTAATAACAAATGGTCAATCATTTTTAATTTAAAGCTTTTACAAACTAAGGGAAACGCCTCGCAAACATTCATCCAATATGATTTTTTCTCAATTATTTTTTTATCTCTTCCAGCCCGCATATCAACCTTTCCCTCTTCAACTTCTCTAGAATATGAATTGCTAGGGATACGAACTATCATTTAGAATACTAATTTAATTACTTATTAAGTTATTTTAAAATATGTTTAGCAGGTAAATAGCATTGGATATCCGTTAAATTAGGGTAAAATAAATAATCATTATATTTATGTCTATCAAAACTATCAATTTAGAAAGTTATAAGCAATTATTTAATGTTTCTCTCCAAAACAAAAACAAATATGGCGAAGTTAATACTGATTTTTCTTTAGTTTCTCAAATTCTCCAACTAATTCCTGAGCATAAATTTAAAGACCCAAAATTAAAATGGTTAGACCCTTGTTGTGGTTCTGGGTACTTTTCTATGGTTTTATATAAATTATTATTTGAGAATTTACCCATTAAAGATGAAGAAGAAAAACATAACCATATTATTATGAATATGCTTTACATGGTTGAGATTAATGAAGAACATTTACCCCTTTTGAAAGTGATATTTGGAGAGAAGGCGAATATTAAATGCGAGAATTTTTTAGAGACAACTGGGAGTTATGATATGATAATTGGAAATCCGCCTTTTAATTGTAATGGAGCAATAAAAGTTCCTACAAAT
>Ga0181409_1000885_pt1 | contig 11563 bp, 6 predicted proteins | sample 32SPOviralmetaG_FD_130138 | JGI IMG/M metagenome (GOLD analysis project Ga0181409, IMG submission 130138) | Marine viral communities from the oligotrophic San Pedro Time Series (SPOT) site, San Pedro Channel, CA, USA - 32 SPOT_SRF_2012-05-30 | ecosystem: Environmental > Aquatic > Marine > Strait... | reverse complement strand
CGAACAAACTTATCACGCTTTGTAAGACCTTTAGCAAGAGCACCACCACCTACAAAACCAAGACGCTGTAGAGGATCTGTGTAGCCGCCTCCTGCAAAGCCTAAGCGTCTCAGAGGATCTTCTTGATCTACAAAAGCTGTACCAGCCTGTTGATCGTAAGGAAGCCCTGTCATCTTATCTATACGTTGGTCAGGCTCTGTAGGTACGTTAGGTACGTCAAGTACTTCACCGCCTTTGTTCTTTACCATACGTTTAGATATTTCTTCTTGCAACTCATAGTCCCAAGCTTCTTCTTGATATTTATCTAGCCTTTCATGTATTAGATTATAATTAATTAAACCCAACTTTGTTTGAGTCTCGTCTGCTTCTGGAAATTCTCTTTCCATTTTTATTCTATCAGTATAGGTTTTACCAACTTGATTAGCATCATCAGGTGTGAAATTACCCATAACAATATTATGTCTAAGATTAGTATCTTTTATGCCATATTCTTTCAGAAGCTTTAAAGTATTTTCAAAAGGATATTCTGAATCTCTGTCATACAAATGTGCGTAAGCTTTAGCTACAACATATAAATCTTGCTGTAGGTTTCTTTCTACTTTTTGAACTTTTAAATAATCTTCTGGAGCATCAGCTATTACTTCGGGGTCAAGATTTAATTTACGTGTAAAGTTATATTTAGTTTTTTCTAAATAATTTTTTACAGCAGTTTTCATAGCTCTATCAGGATCAAACTTATTTTTTCTAAAACCAAGAAAGTTAGCATAAAGTTCTGTTGTTACATCTCTAGAACTTTCAGGATAGTCTGGGTTCTCTATTCCCTGTAAAGCTTCATTTAACTTTTCTATATTAGGAATAGCTCCAGGTTCAATAATTCCAAATAAAACATCAATAGCTGCTATAGCTTTTTCAGAAGTATCCATCTTAGGTTGAAAGATAAGTTTACCTTCTAAATCCCTGCCATCCTCACTCAAGGTTGCAAAACCCAAACGTGAAAGACCGTCAGCAAGCATTGATTGACCAGCATAAGGCTGAATAAAATTTAAGGTAGCTCTCATTGTAGCATCTGCTATATAAGCATCTAATTCTTCTCCTTCAAATTCTCCAATAAGAGCACGGTTTGCAATGATAACAAAAGGATCTCTAATAACACTGAAGGCATCAAGGCTTTTAGTGTCTACAAATTGAGGCTTTCCATTTGAGTCATAAGACCAAATACGGTTAGCATCTGTACTATAGCGACCTTCAGCTAAGATGTTGTAAGACTTAGCATCTTCTTTATCCCAACCCATTAAGTATTGGCTACCAGCACTAATACCGCTAAAACCTATACCGCCAGTAGCAATAAACCCAGCTAACCGCTGCGCTCCTCTTTTCTGAAGCGTTGGGTTTTTAGAACCAATCTCTTTCACACCTCGCGCTACAATATGTGCGGTAGTACGGACTGACTCAGAAGCAAAGCCTGTGAACGCACCTACAGGTAAGTATCTAAGTTGCTTCACGCCTTTAGGTACCCTACTATAATTAGGCATTGTGTTTTTAACAATCTCGGCTGCTTCCTGCTCTAAAACATCTAGCGGCTCATTAGGTCTTGCTTGTTTTAAAGTTTTTAATTCATATGCCCAAGCATTCATTTTTGCATAGTCATCAGTTGCTCTATAAATGTGTGGTGCAAAGTTCATTGTTTCAGGTGAAGGAGTAACAGGTTCTAATAATTTTCTAAATTTACTTTCAGGAGAAAGAATAGTTTTGTTTACCCAATCAGCAGGATTTTTCTCATAGCCAGCACTAATTAATTCTCTAAATTCATTTAATCTTACATTAGTGTCTACAATACCTAGATCTATAAATTTATTATATTGAGACTGCATAGCCTCATCACCGCCTTGGCGTATATCATCAGCTAAAACTTTAAATGGTGTGTGTCCATCTCTAACAAAGGGGTTGATACCATTAGCTACTGTAAAATGAAAACCGCCATAAGCATTCCGTATATGCACAACATGGTTATAGACAGTTTTAGCAGACTGTGTAGCCCCTTTAGCCGCTGCCAAAGCTCTAAGAGCTTCTCCACCAGAACCTTCCATATCAAACCAAGAAGGAATTACTTCTTTGTTATTTATTGCTCTGGCTATCTCAGGTGTAGTATATGTCCAAGAAGATGAAGCACTAGGCAGTCCCGCAGCTTTTGCAGCCTCATCAGTAGCAAATCCATCTAAAGAAAAATTATTAGTGCCTTCTATTTTAACGGTTCTAAATTCATCTCTGGGGCCTAACCAACCACCATTTTTCCCAAGAGTAGAAAGGCGATTGTAAAAATTATTTTGCTGATATATTCTTGATGATTTAGTCACACTAAGAACCAACCGCTCTAGTGGGTCTTCTATCTCACCTAAAAGTTTTCTTAAAGGTTCATTTATATCTGTAAGCGTGTGTAACTTAGGAACCCCACGTATTTGATTAACAAAATCTACAACCTCTCTATCTTTCACAAAGGTTAGTTTATCTTCTACTTCAGAAACGGCCCTACTACGAATAGTCTCTAGATAATCATCCAGCTTATCACCTACTTCGTCTGTTTTTTGCAGATTAGCGACAACTGTTTCAATTTCAGGAAGCTTTAAAAGCTGTTGATAAGTAGCTTCAATAGCATCTGGTTTTAAAGCAAGATCAGGTACAAAGCCGGGATCTTCCCAAGCTCTGTAACTTCTACGAACATAGCTACCTAAGCCAGCCTCTAAAGATTCTTTTTGTTTAGGGGTCATAGCAGAACTATTGTATATTCTTCTAGAGAACCCATCCATAAGCTCTCTTGCGTTGTATACCTCACGCGCAATATTTTCAGGTAGTCCGAAGTTTGTTCTGTAAAACTCTATTCTTTCTGAACGAGGTAGTTCATATAAGAATTTTGTAGCATTAAATTCAAAAGCACCAGTTACCTTAGTTAGCATACCTTCTCTAGTAGGCAGACCATTAACATTATCAAGAACTGCTGTTTTTCTACCTGATTTAGCAGCCTCAAGTGCTGTAGCCTGTCCTATGTTATCTAATGCCTTTTTAAGCCTAAGACTTATATTTGATGCTTCTTGCATCGCAGCTTTCTGTGCCGTTTGTGAGTCATCAAAAAGAGTTTGAGCTTTAGGTGTGTAGTAGCCACGCGCAGTAAAATATCTTTGTTGTATCCTTTTTAAAAAACTTTTATTTTGAGCAGCAACTTGAGATATACCTTCAGCAGTTTCTGTAAGTATAGAGGCTTCAGTAGGAAGATTAGATTTAGGTGTATCTTTAGTTTTCCATTTAGTTAAAGCAGTTTTAAATTGCTTAGTGCCTTCCGCACCTTCTTCAAAAGCATCTCTTGTGGGTCTAGGCTTCCCCGTAGGCACACCAACGCCTTCTCCGCGTATATTACTAGCCCTTGCAGTATCTATACGAGCTTTAGCCGCTTGTTCTCTCGCAAGTATAGTAGACTGTAATATTACTTCTGCGCCTTCTTCTTCTGTAAATTCTTCTACTGGTTTTTTGTATGCAGGATTAGATGCTCTAAGGTTTTTTAAAGCTTGGATTCCCTCTTGTGTAGCTAAGATACCACCTTTTGTAGTGGTAACTCCTTTTTCAACAGCCTTTACACTACCTTTTGCTACAATAGGGGCGGCTTTAAAAATACCTAAAATTAAACCTGTAGCACCTAAAGCTACTACTGATTTTTTAAATCTTAATTCAGCTTCTGTATCGTCAGGGTCAGCAGATAGTAGTGCAGCAGTTTCTTCAACAAGCGGTGCTTTGTAATCCGAAGGAAGACTCTCAATTACATTCGCAAGATTAGTCATATCAGATGTTACAATTTGTTCTGCAACCTGTTCGCCAGCTATAACCCTACCTACTAATGGTATTGCTTTAGGTAAAACCTTAGCTACAGCGGAAGTACCTGCAACATAAGGGACTATGCTGGCTCCTATACCTGTCCACGTATCAGGTTTTCTAACTTCACCTGAAGGCTTAAACACTTCTGTTTCATTTTCAGCTTGAAGATGTGCAAGTAAAGCAGGAAAAATACCTATAGCCCCAGAAGATTTTAACTTCCTCTGAGCTTTTTGAATACGCATGTTACGTTCAGTTCTTTCCTCTGGTGTTTTTGGCACCACTGTTTCATCTTTAAATAAATCACTAATAAAACTGCCAGCAGCGATTGCTCCTTGCTCCATATCGCTGTAAACTTTAAGCAAGTCAACACCTATAGAGTCTCCTTCAGGCTCTCTGTAAGGGCCATAGTAAAGTTGCTCAGTTTTATTATCTTTAAAGTATTGCTGAGTTTTAGAATTTAAACGTGCTTCAAGATCTTCATCTTGAGGCTCTTCATAATTTTCAGGTAAATCTATAGCCATTAATTTTTATCCTAAATTTGAGAAAGAGGCATATCAAGAGAAGTTGCTCTACGTCTAAGTCGCACTGATCCTGCTATTTCGTCTGCAACAAGCTGCCAATCTTCCAACCATTGTGCATCTATGGATGTTCCTTCTGGTAAACTTCTATATTTAGTTTCTAATAGTTTTTGATGATTACTGATACGCTCCATTATTATTGTATTATTAGCCATAGCTTTAGTTATTTCATTAATAGTTCTTACATCTAATTTGTTATTAAAATCTTCATCTGTAAAAGATAGTTCATTAAAGGAAGAAGTTAAAATTTGATAATTAGCTAATGTAGTAGGCATATAAAGTTCCATCTTTATCTGCTCTTCTGGCACCCCAGCCTTTCTAAGATTTAATGTTGCTGTGTCTTTCCAAGCCTTTTGTGATGGCTCAGATAGTCCTGTTTTTACTTCACTATAAATATTAAAAGACTTGTTTAAACTTCTAAGATGTACAGCATCTTTATCTTTTTTAAGCTCATCTTCATTAAGAAAAGGCACAAACCTCTCACCTATTACTGTTGTTTTATCTTCAATTTCATTGTACTTAGTTACTTTTCTTGTATAGCCCTCTCTTTTAACTCCGTCATTTCCTTCTATAAAGGTAACATTACGCTCAACATTTAGCTTTATGAAAGGCTGCGACTGCTCCTCAGTATAAGTTATATCTTGATCAGCATAAGTATGAGCAATAACTAAATTTCTAGTTTCATTATAAGCGTCTTCTTGTAATGCAACCTGTCGTGCTAAAGTTGCTCCTTTAGAATCTTTATAAGCTTGTAAAGTTTCTCGCTCAAGATCCTCAGTTTTCCTACCTTTAAATATATTAAAAACAGCACCGGCAACAGTCTCTGGGTTTTTATTAGCTACTTCTAATTCTGTAGTCATAGATGGAGAAGATGAATACTTCTTAGCCAGCCTTAGTCCCTCATCATGTGCTGCCAATCTAGGACGAGCTAAAGGTAAAGCATCTTTTCTAAGCCTATCATCATGTACTCCTAGCTCAATAGCTCTTCTTTGTGTAGGGTCTGCTTCAAGCATTTTTCTTTTTAAAATGTCAATATACTGAGGAAGAAAATAATTTACTCTATCTCCCGGCCCAAAAGACTCTATATCAGCCTCCGTTTTAAAGAATTTATTAGCTGTGGTATCTGCACTACTTCTAATAGCTTTTTCAGCCATAACTTGTTCGCTTTTAAAAAAATCTTCTTGCTTTTCTTTCAAGCTGTTTCGGTACATCCCCACACCAATAGTTGCAGCAGCACCTAAAGCATCATAAGTTTGCGCCTTCTTTTTACGCTTTTTATCTCTAGCACGTTTTTCACCAAGTAGAGATTCTCCAAATCCTTCAATAGCCATATTATTGCCTCTGCATTAAACTAGGGGGTGCCTCAGATGGTGGGGCTTCTGGGGGTGGACGAGCCAACATAGAGTCTTGTTCCATACTTGGAAGCTCTACAGTCTCTACCTTCTCCATAACGTCCTGAGTCTCTTCTGAAAGCTCTGAAGGATCTGCAAGCTCTGGACGCTGTATAGTAACACCAAAGGCTTCTTCCTCATCATCTTCCTGTACTACATACTCAATACCTATACGTTCTGCGAGGCCCATAATCATATAAGCAACAGGCTCCATTAAAAGCAGCATTAAGTCTGGGTTCCATTTACCTTCATTAAAGCCTGCAAAAAGAATAACCTTAGTAGCTTCCATAACTGTGGAGCCTTCAACTATGCTTTCCATAAGAGGAACATAGTTCTCTTCTTCAGTCATTGTCGCAAATACATAGTCAATAGCTTCTTGTGCTACTGTAAACTCTGTTGCAGCTTCATAAGGCTGTCTTACTTCTGGATCTTCGGTAAGTGATTGGCCCGGAATAGGTCTATCCATTTTACCTTGTAGCTCATCTAAGGCTGGTATTGTCTCTTCCATTTAAGCGTAAACTCCTTGTTGCTGTTGCTGTTGTAGCATTAACATCTGCTGCTGCGCCCAACTTGATTGAGGTGTATAGGTGTTTGCATTTTGTAACTGATAAGGCCCAATAGCTGAGTTCTGAAAGAAACCTTGATCTGCTGCTTGAAAATCTCTAAAATCTTGTGATTGACCTAAATCAATTACTTCAGGTGCTCTTTCATTAGCTCTAGCTGCGTATTGTGCGTCTTCATAAGATCCTACGGCTGTCTTAGCTAAAGCTGGTATAGCTTTTGCAGGATCTGCAAGATTAGATAGTTTTCCTGTTACAACGTCTTTAGCATCAGTACCTATAGCTGCAATGTCCTTACCAAACTGTTTAGTAACAGATAGTGGATCTTTTGCATAAGGTTTGGCTACAAGATCAGAAACATCTAATCCACCAGTAGCTGAACTATAAGCTGAAGGATCAGACTTAAAAGCTTCTAATGTACCTTCAGGTGCATACATTATTTGTCCTGTGGATTGACTTTGAATAGGTACTAACTCTCCTGTGACATCTGTAGTTTTAAACCCTTCTAGCATATCCCCAAATGAATCAACATTAGAACTAACAGGTTTAGACAATATACTATCAGTTGATCCTACTTTTATGTTCTCGTAAGGTTTTGTCTTTACTTCTGGAAACTGATCTGTGTAATTTTTAATTTCTGAACTAACATCAGGAATTACGTTTTCAGAAGAAATAGAACCTTCTACTGAAGGGACTGAAGGTACTTCTACTTTGCTAACGGCATCTAATAATGTCTTCTGTTGATTTTTAAACAACTCTTTTCTAGCAGTAATAGATGCTCTAGCTGTCTCACTAAAAGGGGCTTTTATAGCCTGACCAACTCTACCAAAAGCAGATGTTTCTCCTGCTGTTCCTTTAAGACCTGAACTAAAAAAGTTATCAGAAGCATCTAAATTTTTAACAAAATTCATATTCTTAATACCAGGAATTTTCTGTAGTGCTGTCTTAGAAAACTCACCAATAGTATTTGTCACAGCATTTGTAACAGAGCTAAAGACTTTTCCGGGCATGGAAGCTGCTTTACCTGCATATTGTAATACTTTACCTGCTCCTGCAATAAGGGCATTAGCTGATCCCGCCATACCTGTAGCTGCCGCAGCTTGTGCAGCGGTACTAGCAGCAACTTGAGCAGCCGTTGCACCAGCAGCAGAACCCGCAGCAACTGTTCCTGCTAAAGCTGTTTGTGCGGCAGTGGCTGTTCCTGCTGTTACGGCAGTACTGGCAGCAGCAGCAGCCTGTGCTCCTGTTTGCCCCACAATAGCTCCAAAGGCCCCTGTAACGCCTTTCATTAACGCAGCACCAATTCCAGGTAGGATAAACATCATAGCTACTTGACCTAGTACGCCAATCTTACCCATAAACTTACCGAACTTCATAAAAGCTTTCTTAATACTTTTACCAATCTTTTTAAATGTTTTTCTTAAAAAACCCATAATTAAAATCCTATATCTTTGTGAAAAAACTTGTGGCTAAATCCATAAGGTTCTCAGTACCTGAAGTACTACCACTAGCACCTTCATTAGCTAAAGCAGTTGCGTATAGTGTAGCCTTACGCTGCTGATCATTTTCATAAGCCTGTCTAACATAAGCAGCTTCGTCTCTGAGGTTTTGCCATATGAAAGACTGCTCTGCTGTATCAACATTAAAGGCCATTTGAGCATTAGCTTGGTTAGCGGCATTAGTAGCTGCTGAATTAATTGTATTAGACTGTCTACGCCAATCAACATTAGACTGCTCTACGGCTTGCTTATTAGTAGCATTCCATTGATCTCTCTGAAAATTAACTTGAGCATTAAATTGGTTTGTCTGTGTCTTCAACTGTGCATTAGCTTTAGAAGCTTCTAGAGCATTATTAGCATCTATAGCTCTCATCTTATTTGTTTCAGAAACATTAAACTGTCTCATAGCATTAGTTTGACTAGTATTAAACTGATTCATGTTCGCAGCCATGCTTGAAATAAACTGGTTAGTTTGATTTTCAGACGTAGCATTAAACTGTTTAGCTGCATTAGCTGCTGATTGATCAGAAAGTATTCTTTGTTGCTTCATCTGTTGATCTAGTATAACACTTTGTTGTCTAGCATTTAAGTTAGCCATATCCATCTGAAGAAATGATTGTGCATTAGATATAGCTACTTTAGTACGTTGATCAGCATTCTGAGCATCCATAGCTGCCATAGCTGTAGCATTCTGCATCGCTGCTTGTTGTTCAGCATTAAAGTCTGCCATAGTCATAGATTGCATAAACTTACTATTAGTTAATTCTACTTGCTGTGCAGCACTAAACTTAGTCAAATCAACATTAGCAACCATTGCTGCATTCTGTACTGCTCTTTGTTGGTCAACAGTTAACTGCGCTTGATTCATTTCAGCAGCAATCTTACCTGCTAGTAAGTTAGTCTGCATACGAGTATTAAGATTAGCTAACTCAGTCTGTTGTGCAGCACTAAGGTTTTCAGAGCTTGCTTGGTTTTGAGCGGTAAGATTAGCAAGTCTCATCTGCTGATCATTGCTAAGATTTGCAAGATTCATCTGTTGCTGAAACCCTGCATTCTTTGCAAGAAAGTCAGCAGCTACTTGCATTTCTACAAGACGCTCTTGATTCTGAGCAGTCATATTCTCACGCTCAGTAGAATCTGCAATCTGTAAGTTAGCCAGTTCTATCTGCTGTTCATTACCTAAGTTTTGAGCATTAGAAGCTTGTTGTTGCTGTGCATTTAATACAGCAGCTTGTTGCTGATTCTGAAGATTCTGAGTACGTGTCTGCTGTTGCATTTGTGCAGAAGTCATTACAGCATCTTGAGTGAACTGACTTTGCATCATATTCATCTGCTGTGCCATTGTAGCAGTCTGAGATGCAGCTTGTTGTTGATTAGACAAGTTAGCCATACGTCTTTGCATATCTAACGTAGACTGCTGTAGATTAGCCTGTTGCTCATTAGAAAGGTTCTGTGCAGAACGCTGCTGTAGGGCCTGTGCGTTGCTCTGAGCCATAGGCATAGCACTTTGTATGATGGAGTTAAACAAAGCATCACGGCCTACTGTGGATGCTGATAAGCCTCTCTGAGCTAACTGCTGCTCTACAGCCGCTAAAGCTGGTCTAGCCCAGGCAGGAGTAACGCCCTCATCCATACCTGCTAATAAACCTTCCATTTGAGAAGATACTAAAGCTTCTGTAGGTAATGCTGCAATAGCTGCACGTACTTCTACGGGTTGATCATCTATAGCTGCTGTCATTGTAGCAGGGTCTTCTACAATAGCTGCTGTGATAGCTGGCGGTAAGTCACCTACTACTGCAAGCATCTCTGCTGCTGCACCTTTAGCAGCCTCACCTGTTACTGTACGTCTCTGTGCAGCTTCATAGCCTACAGTATCAATAAGCTGTGCAGCCGTCCCATCATCTGCTTCAGTACCTAAAATAGCTTGTCGTTGTTTAGCTTCTGCTTCACGGGTAGGTGCGACATCAGTAGTTTTACCTGTGACTTTATCTACATAAGCACCATCAGTAATATCAAAGTCTGCAACTTCAGCTTGTGCTGCTTGCTCTTGTGCCGTATCTCTCTCAGCAGCTACTGCCCTTTCAGTAAGCGTAGCATCTGTAGCTGTAGCTTGTGCATCAGCACTTACAGTACCCTGTGCAGCTTTTGTAGCAGCAAGTTCTTTAGCTTTTGTAGAAGTGTATTTATCAGCTTTAAACTTTTTTGGAGTATCTGCTTCTTTTGCGAAAGTACCATCTGCTGTTATAGTTTTATTTCTAACCGTACCAGCTTTAGCAGCTTTTTGTGCTCTAATTTGTTGAGCATCACCTAGTTTAGTTCCTTCTTGACTAACATCCTCAACTTCTACATCTGTAGGGGTAAAAGTAGGGCTTCTTTCTATAGTGACTCTAGGTGCTGATTTAGTAACATTACCACTTGAATAGGTTATATCTTGTTCACTAGTAACTTGATCCCCGCCCTTTTTCTTGGTTTGATTTGCTGAAGTACTAGTCGTAATAGAAACAGGATTAGGGTCTGGAGTAGGAGAAGGAGTACCAGCAGCACCAGCACCCGGCCCACCAGCAGGTTCGTCTTCACGTTGTTGCCCGTCCGTTCCTTTTTTTCCACTCATGCTTATATTCCCCGTTGTTACATTGCCCATACCGGCTTGTCTTTGTGCTAGTGCCTGTTTACCTGCCATTGAATAAGGTTTAGTAGTAGCTTGTTCAGCTATATTAGCTTCTGTCTGCGCGTAAATACCTCTAGGATTACTGACTCTTTCAGTTTCTGATGCAGCTATATTAGCATCTGTTTGTGCGTAAATACCTCTACTTTCTGCCTGTCCTATATCACTAGAATTACCCGTGACAACATTTCCAACAGCCCTTACAGGTGCTGTAGCTACTCTGCCTACAGTTCTAACAGCGTCCCCTAAAAACCCAAAAAGATTTCCTGCGAAGTTTTTTTCATTTTTATTTTTATTTCTTAAAATGTCTTTATCAGGGTCACTAGAGGCTCCAGACACATTTCCAGCTGTATTAAATTTAGCCCTTTTCTGCTTCAAAGCCTTTAAAGTCTTCTTAGTATTACGATTAGCTCTTTTCTTACTCATTTGCTATCCTATTAAATGTGTACTAAAAATAGTAACAATACCAACAAGAACTGAAGAGATAACAAGCCAAGCAAGTCTTTCCCATCTTGCAGCATGTGACGCAGCCAATTCTCTTAACTGTCTTAACTCAGCAGTAGCTTCACCCCAACGCTCACCACATTCTTTTTCATGTTGAGCTATTTTTTCTAAAGCTTCTAAAGCTATCTCCATCTCAGTCTTAACAGTCATAAGTAACTTCACCCTTTATTGTTTTGCTTTACCAACAACCAGAGCAAAGTATTCTAAATACTTATAAGCTTTACCTACTAATTCATCATCTTTTGGTGTAGGTGTAACAGCCGTAATAGCTGATGCTAAAGCTATTGCAGCAGTAGCTATATTAAATATATTTATTAATAAATCCATATTAAGTCCTTAAAAATTATTTTATCACAGATGTTAACTAAAGTCAAGTTTTTTATGACGCTGTATATCCATTACCTGCTGTAATAGCTGCGTTAATTGCGGTCATAGATTCACTACCCCAATCATCTTTAGCTACCATAAGCTCTAGGTGCTGGGTGTTACGGTCTACACAGTCTTG
>Ga0181409_1000881_pt1 | contig 11615 bp, 23 predicted proteins | sample 32SPOviralmetaG_FD_130138 | JGI IMG/M metagenome (GOLD analysis project Ga0181409, IMG submission 130138) | Marine viral communities from the oligotrophic San Pedro Time Series (SPOT) site, San Pedro Channel, CA, USA - 32 SPOT_SRF_2012-05-30 | ecosystem: Environmental > Aquatic > Marine > Strait... | reverse complement strand
CGAAGAGAAACCGAAGGACCAACCAAGCATTATATAATTCCTTAGGGGATATGTGCACAGTGTGGGCCTGAAGCGAGAGTGGAGGGCCCGCAGAAACAGTTATTATGGAAAGATACATAGAATATTTTAACGGATATAGGAATGCTTATGGTGTAGCTGACTTCAACCACCAGGATTCTAAAGTAGATTCTGAAACAGGTAAAAAGAAACCTGTCTATAGATGGAATTTCGAAGAACTTACCGCTGATATATATCAACAACATTTAGAAGGAAAACTATCTATAGGTATTCAACCTTGTACAGAAGACTCTGAAGTTAAATTTGGAGTTATAGATATAGATCCAAAAGACTACACCAACTTTAGTAAAAAAGATTATATAGATATTATACAACAGTTTAACTTACCTTTACTACCCGTAGAATCTAAAAGTGGTGGTCTGCATTTATTTTTATTTATGGATAAATTTACAAATGCATCGTTAATTAAATCTTTTTTATCTAATTTATTATCTTTGTTTGGACTCAAGCCAGATTGTGAAATTTTTCCAAAGCAAACACAGTTGACAAAAGATAGTGAGACAGGTCAACTACGACCAGGACAATTTATAAACCTACCTTATTTCGGGGAGGAGCGGAAAGCTTTAAACGTTGATGGTACCAAATTTACTTTGGATCAATTTATAAAAGTTATTAGCTCAAACCTGGTTACAAAAGAAAGACTGAAAGAAATTACTGAAGGAATCGAAAGCAAAAGTATGGAGGGTGTGGATGAAGAATTTATAGAAGGTCCGCCTTGTCTAGCAGCAATATCAAAAATATCATCAGGAACAAACTTTGATGGCAAGGATAGATTTATGTACAACTATCATGTCATGGTTAAAATGAAGTATCCTGATAACTGGCAACAAAAAGTAAAGAACGCACCAGTAAAATATTTTTCAGGTCAACATGCTAACGCATGGGATGATAAGCTTTTAAATGCAAAAGTAAAATCTTGGAACAGAAGTAGTAAGGGATACACTTGCGCTGAAAGTCCGCTAAGTGAGCATTGTAAAAAAGGTATATGTGTTAAGAAAAAGTTTGGAGTATTACGTGGAACAAAAGGTTCTTACCCTGTCTTAACTAATTTAAAAAAAATAGATTTAGATCCAGAACCAGAGTATGAATTTGATGTAACAAAACCTGATGGCATTAGTACAGCTACAGTACACTGTAGAACTGTTGAGCATTTAAATGATCAACGTAAAAGAAGAAATGCAATATCAAAAGCTGCAGGTTTCTTTCCACCTTTAATCAAAGGTGAAGAAGAACAATTTGTTATGGATGCATTATATACGACACAAAAAACAGTACAGCCACCTGTAGGTACATCACCAAAAGAAAAATTACATGATGTATTACATGCAAAAATAAATGGACCTAAGGCTACAAGCGATGCTGCATTTAAAACTGGTTCAGTATTAATTGAAGGCGAGTATGCATTCTTTAAGTTTGATAAATTTTACGACAAGCTAAAAGCAAAGAACTGGAAATATAGTGAGGATAAAACAGGTCGTATGATGCAGGTAACTTATCAAGACTGTGAAATAGAATTTTTAGATCAGAAAAGATATCCATCAAAAGAAAAAAGTAAATATAATTCATCAACAAAAAATGTCATACAGATAAACAGAAAAACTTTTGAAGAAGTACCTATACATCACAATACTACAAAACATAAGACGGACATAATATGATTAGTAGAAAGTTATTCGGGCCTCCGGGAACAGGGAAAACAACTAGATTATTAAGATATGTAAAAACATTTTTAAAACTAGGTACACCCATAGATAAGATAGGATACTTTGCATTTACAACTAAGGCTGCAAACGAAGCAGTAAATAGAATGTTAGATTATCACACAGCTTTTCAGAAAAAAGATTTAAAACATTTTAAAACACTACACTCTTTAGCATTTAACCAATTAGGTATGAAGAAGACTCAAGTTATGCAAGACGAACACTACGAAGATATAGGTAGACAACTGGGTATTGAGGTTACAATCTATAAAGGTGGTGAAGAGAATACAGGTTTTATAAATTCTGATAGTGAATACTTTAATTTAATTAATGCAGCTAGAATAAAAAATATTTCTATCGAAGATGAATACAATACGGATATGTATTCACAAGACATGGATAAAAGATTATTAAAAATAATATCTGATGAAGTAAATAATTATAAGCAATCGTATGGTCTGGTAGATTTTACAGATATGATTGAAAAATTTATTGTGTCAGGATTGTGTCCAAAATATGATGTAGCATTTGTTGATGAAGCACAAGATTTATCACCTATACAGTGGAAAATGTTCAACATTATCAAGGAAAATAGCAAATATGTTATACTAGCAGGTGATGATGATCAAGCAATTTATGGTTGGGCAGGCGCAGATGTAAAAAAATTTCAGCAGGAAATTTCAAAGAAGGACATAATTTTGCCACAATCTTACAGGGTTCCACAAACAGTACAAAGTTTAGCAGATAACATTTTAAAACAAATACCTGATGAAAGAAGAATACAAAAAAATTGGAAGGCACGAGAAGATAAAGGTACTGTTAATTATATTTTTGATCAAGAAGATGCACCATTGTATCAGGGAACATGGCTAGTGTTAGCAAGATACAATGATAAATTAAATAGACTTAAACCTATATTAAAAGAACGTGGTATTTATTTTGAATTTAAGGAACGTAAAAGTTTTAAAGTTACACTACTTAGAACAATTCTAAATTATATTAGATGGCAAAAAGGAGATCTACTGTCGTTAGCAGAAGTAAAAGATATATTTGAATACACTGGTTGCACTGAAGAAGTTAAAGAAGAAAAGATGTATGATCTTACAGATTTTAAATTTTACAAAGATGTAGAATGGTATGACGAGTTTAAAGTTGATTACGAAGAATGTTTATATATAAGAGAAATGTTAAGTAATGGGGAAGATTTGAAGAAAGAACCTAGAGTAAAATTATCTACAATACATTCAGCTAAAGGTGGTGAAGCCGACAATGTATTATTAATGTTAGATAATACTAAAACAATTCGAGACTCTGTAGAGAAGAGTTCGGATAAACAAGATGAGGAGCATAGAGTTTGGTACGTTGGAGTGACTCGTACAAAACAAAATCTTTATGTTATGTCAGCAAAAAAGGAGGATCAAGGTTATGACATCGAAGGACTTATTTAAAGATTCAAATTATGAATCATTAGAAAAACAGATAGGCGGGAAACATTATCGAAATATGAAAATTCAGCCGGCACATTTTGTAAATGAAAACAAATTGCTTTTCGCAGAAGGCAATGCTATAAAATATATTTGTAGGCATTCTATGAAAGGAAAGGAAGAAGACATAAAGAAGGCGATACACTATCTTGAAATGATATTGGAAAGAGATTATTCATGAAGATACCTAGATTTGAAGCACCTACCGAATGGTTAAAGCCCACAGAATTTCCTGACTTAAGACAAGTTGATGAAATTGCAATTGACTTAGAAACAAAAGATCCTGACTTAATTAAAAAAGGATCTGGTTCTGTTATTGGTAATGGTGATGTAATAGGTATTGCAGTTGCAACCAGTCACTACAAAGGTTATTTTCCAATTGCTCACGAAGGTGGTGGTAATATGGATAGAGCTAAAGTTATGTCATGGCTTAAAGATGTACTTGAAGCACCATCAACAAAAGTTTTTCACAATGCGATCTACGATGTTTGTTGGTTAAGAGCGTTAGGTTTTAAAATAAATGGTAACATAGCCTGCACAATGATAGCGGCAGCTGTTACTAATGAGAATAGATTTCGTTATGATCTAAATAGTTTATCGTGGCATTATCTTGGCTATGGTAAAAACGAAGCTGCACTTGCAGAAGCTGCAGCAGAATGGGGAATTAATCCTAAATCAGAAATGTACAAACTACCATCAATGCATGTTGGTGCATATGCTGAACGCGATGCTGAAGTAACCTTAGGACTTTGGCAAGAGATGAAAAAAGAAATTATTAATCAGGACTTAGAAGATATATTTGATTTAGAGTCTGATTTATTTCCATGTCTAGTTGATATGAGATTTAAAGGTGTACGAGTAGATGTAGAACGTGCACACAAAATGAAAAAAGAATTTAAAAAAGCAGAACAGGAACTATTACATAAGATAAAAGGAGAAACAAATATTGACACACAAATATGGGCAGCAAGATCTGTTGCAAATGTATTTGATATGTTGAGATTAGAATATCCAAGAACAGATAAAACAGAAGCACCTTCTTTTACAAAAAACTTTTTACAAGAACACGAGCACCCTGTTGTTAATATGATTGCGCAAGCAAGAGAGATAAACAAAGCACACACAACTTTTTTAGATTCTATTATAAGCTATGAGCATAAAGGTAGAATACATGCCGAGATAAATCAGTTAAGGAATGCTGGAGGTGGTACGGTAACTGGTAGGTTCTCTTATCAGAATCCTAATCTCCAGCAAATTCCTGCAAGAAACAAGGACCTTGGACCTAAGATAAGGTCGTTATTTATACCCGAGGAAGGCCATACGTGGGGTTGTTTTGACTATTCTCAACAAGAGCCTAGGTTGGTAGTGCACTATGCTTCTTTATACAAGTTACCGTCCGTATATGACGTTGTAGATGCTTATACAAATGATTATGGAGCAGACTTTCACCAAACTGTAGCAGATATGGCAGAGATACCTAGAACACAGGCCAAGACGATCAATTTGGGTCTTTTCTATGGTATGGGTAAAGGAAAATTACAAGCAGAATTAGGGGTAACAAAGGACAAGGCTGCTGACCTATTTAATACATACCATTCACGTGTACCATTTGTAAAACAACTAATGGACAAAGCATCTAACAGAGCACAAGACCGTGGACAAATTCGTACATTGTTGGGTAGACTATGCAGGTTTCATTTATGGGAACCAAACAGTTTTGGTATGCATAAAGCTATGACTCACGAAGATGCACTCCAGGAACATGGACCGGGGATCAAGAGAGCTTACACATACAAAGCTTTAAATAAATTAATTCAAGGTAGTGCAGCTGACATGACTAAGAAAGCGATGTTAGAATTATACAAAGAAGGAATTATACCTCACATACAGGTACATGATGAGTTAGATATATCTGTTCAAGATGAAGCACATGCTAAAAAGATCGTTGAAATTATGGAGCACGCTGTTAAACTAGAAGTCCCAAATAAAGTTGACTATGAGTATGGTGATAATTGGGGTGAGATACATGATTAATTATGGCTTATTTAAATGCAAACATACCCGCAACTTACGCACAAATAAAAAGAGAATATTTATATGATCTTAAAAAACATCATGGAGAAGTTGAAGACTGCATTATCTTTGGTCTTAGCGCTCTTACAGGTCGTAGTATACTTTTTCATGCTATTATGGAAAACGGTGCAATATTTTATCGCTTACCAATTAGCGCGTTTATTCAAAAGGGATTTGAGGCACATGGAGTGCCCACAAGACGACTTGATGAATTACAGCTCTGGAATTGTTTTAGTTATTATCCTGCTGTTAATCGTTGGGATATTTTAGACGGACAAGCCGGTAAGTATATAGGAAAAGACAAGAAATGGCACCCAGGTAAATACTTATTTACTGTTGACTTTGCACACCCAGAGTCTAATATACTTGACACTGATCATTCAGAAATACCGCACGAACATAAGTGCGCACACATAATTGCCTTAGATGATGGTAATTTTGCAGCACAACCAAATAATAGATGTATATGGGACCTACCTTCTTTTACAGTAAAAGATAGTACTCCTGATTGGAAAGTGCAAACTTCTGAATGGAATGTAGAAGATAGTAGAGCTTGGCGTACAGAAGATACAGACAAGTTCTTTTATGAAATAGAGGAGAAAAAAAATGATTAGTAAAATTAAAAACAAAGCACAAATATGGCTGAAAAACTTTCATTGGCAAAATCATAAAGTATGTATATTAGCTATTGCATTTGTAATAGTTGCCGCAATTATATTATAGGTTTTACAATGGAGATAGCCAGGATGAACTATTATGCGACAGGACTATTAGTATTAATGTTAGTTACATTGGCCTTATGTGGAGGACCACATGTCCAATAAACCATTAAACATATCAGAATCAGCAGCTGTACAGATGCCGATGAAAACCGTAGCCTCTCTAATAATTCTTGTTGGAATGGGTGTGTTTGCATACACAGAGCTGACTTCAAGATTAGTATCGTTAGAGACATCACGTGAGTTGTTTGAAAATGATTTGTTAAAGAAGTCTGAACAAGTACCTACAGACCAGGAACAACATTTTTTAATCGAGGATTTGTACAAGACCGTTGAGAAGATGGAAGAAACTCAAGAGATGAATATGACTAACAAAGTTAATATAGAATTTTTAAGAGAGCAATTAGATAAAGCATTGGAAGATATAGAAGGATTGAAAGATAAAGTAAGAGAAAATGGAAAGAGTTACTAGAAAAATATTTGATTACATCGCAGAGATGAAAAGAACTGTTATAAGACAGCGCCTCCATAAAGATTTAAAAAAAGAAGTAGAAACCGGCAAGAATGGTACACAAAAATACGTAATAAAACACGGTATCAACAAGGGTAAAACATTATGACAGAAATGATTGTAGCCCTACTTATGATTATTAACGGAGAGATTAAAGAAGCACGTATCCAGCCTTCAATGTCTGACTGTCTCAAAGGCAAGCGTGTCGCAAAGCGTGAATCTAAGTCACACATAAAATATCAATGTATAAAATCTATGGCAGAATTAGAGTTAAATATCGATGGTAGCAAAAGTATTAAGAAACTCATCCTCGAATAAGGCAGCGAAAGAATTAAAAGATAGACGTTATCACCAGCGTGTGGTAAAAAATAAAAAAGTTTATGACAGGAAAAAAATCAATAAAGATTCATACAGAAATAGTTAATGGTGTTTGTCCAGATTGTGAAGAATATACAATGTTAGTGGGTGTCACTAGAAGATTTTATAGATGTATGAATTGTGGATCTGATCTAGAGCAACATGTAAATGGTAAGATAAGTTACATACCATCATTATCTCAACAATCTAAATTACAAGGGTATTTCGACGGTGAAGAAAGCTAAAGGTTTATACGCAAAAATTGCACACGAACCCATATTTCATAAAACAAGTATAGGTAGAAATCCTAGCAAATGTAAAATGAATAAATCAAAAAGACGTTCATATAAAAAATATAATGGCCAGGGAAAATAAGGGTTGACATTATTTTATAGGATATTATATTATCCGTATGAAAGAAAAAGTAATAACAATAACACCAAAAGGTATTAATCAAAAACAGTGGTCTATCTTTTTGTTAGAATTAAATTTAATGAAAAGAGCATGGAAACCATTTGGAGTAGATGTTCAAGTTTCTGCACCTGGTCTAAATAAAATAATAGAATGGGGAACAAGAAAATATGGAACTGATAATTCTAAATGATGGTTTGTATACACTTGTTTCTGTAACAAAAGAAATGATGCAAGGTATTGAAATTATTGCAGAAATTGATTGTTTTAATTTGTGTGATATTTTAAGATTACATCTAACAACATACCATGATGCACCCTTCAATGTCCATGTCATGAATGATGGCAGTGGAAATTTTTACGGTTGTATCTGTAAATAAAATTAGACCGGTTAGTAGGCGTTAATACAAATGCTTCGCGCTAAGTCACTTACGTTAGCTATGACCTGAAAGGGTAGCGACCAAAGCCGGACGGTGTACAGTACAGTGCACACAGATCTGTACACCGTATATGAATTAAATAATTTTATCCGCCTTACAATCAAATCTAGTATACATTTGATATTCATCTACTGTTGCTGGAGTCATTTCTTTTAACAAAATACTTGAGTAGTCATAACCAAAATAAATACATTCATGGTAGGTATTAAATTCTTCTATAGGAGTTGGAATTTGTTTACAGTTATTTCCTGGAATACCACTACATATTAACATTAATAAAATAAACTTTGTCATTGACACCTATTGTAAGTTATGAGATAAATCCTATATTAAATCTTATATAGAAAGGAGTATAAAGTTTATGACTGATATAAGCAAATATAAAAATGTATCACTATCAAAAGATACATATAATAAAATAGACAAAATAAGGAAAGTTATGATTCCTGAGATGACAATAAGTAGATCTCAAACAATAACATTATTAGTAAATGAGAAAGAGAAGAGACTAAATGGCAAACTCAAAAACGCGTAAAGTAATCTGTTCTGTTTGTAATGGAAATGGTTTTATCCGAGTCCCTTACGAACAGGCTAGAGAAGAGCAGTTTGCAAACTGTGATTTTTGCAACTCTCAAGGTGAAATAGAAGAGGAGGTAAAAGAAGATGTTAATTGACAAAGAAAGTCAAGTTAAAAACTTGAAAGAAAATCAAGAAGCTCTTGAAGGTAAGATAAAATTCCTACAAGATACATGTAGGCGTGCAGGTGCTCAGATTAAAAAGTTAGAAACTGAGTTAGAAGAAGCAACGAAATGGAAAGTTGATGAGGTAGAAAAATTTAAAGCTAAACTCAGAGATGGACCATCTTACGAAAAGAGGACGCGTGACTACACTGAGCAGTGAAGATATAGCTTATATAGCCGGACTCTTTGATGGGGAAGGCAGTATACATTTTAGACGTGGACCCGAAAAGAAAAAGAAACATAAGGGTAAAGGTTATAGAATCTCAAATAGTTTAAGACTATCGATGGAGATAACTATGACCGATCAATCTGTTTTGATGTGGGTCCATGAAGTATTGGGTGTTGGTACTTTAACTGATAAACCTAGAAAAGGTTATAGAGTTGATGGTACTAAATACTTGAAACAATACCGTTGGCGTTGTACATTCAGAGATGCGTACTATGTCTGCAGGTTATTGTGGCCGTATGCCCATACGAAATTACCTAAAATTCAACAAGTAATAGAACATTATGCAAATGCTAAAGAGAAAATGGAAAAGGCTGAAATCGTGGATCTGGAGTCTTATAGACTTCTTACTAAATATCCTGGAAAGCTACAGTAGTAAACTTAATGTTTGGTGCTGGCAGAAACGTTGGGGTGACAGGGACCAGGGAACAGGGTACCGAAAGAATCGTAAATGAAATTATTAATAATATTAATTTTGTTATCTGGTTGTGCTAAAGATTATAATTTTAATCCTTACACGACAGTATTGAATCAACTAATAAAGGTAAAAAATAATGCTAAAGTGGAATAAAAAATTTGAATATCCGACATCAACACGTGCATTGATTAATGGTAAACGACACTATGATGTAGGAACTAACGAGAAGTTACCGAGTGTAACTACGATATTAGCAGCTACACAGTCAGAAGAAAAGAAGACTAAATTAGCTGAGTGGCAGAAACGGGTAGGTATTCAAGCAGCAGACCGGATTCGTGATGTGAGCGCCATGAGAGGGACAGCAATGCATACTTATTTAGAGGGCTATGTAAATAATCAGAAACACCTGGACCTAACGTCTATTGGCCGTGAAGCAGAAAGAATGGCGAATGTTGTTATTGAATCAGGGCTCAAGGACCTGGGAGAGATATGGGGTAGCGAAGTCACATTATACTATCCTGGATTATACGCAGGCGCTACAGATTTAGTAGGAATGTATTCAGATAGACCGGCTATTATAGATTTTAAACAAACCAATAAACCAAAACAAAGAGAATGGATTGACGACTACTTCACACAGCTAGCTGCTTATGCAATGGCCCACAACCAAGTATATGATACCAAGATACAGTCTGGAATTATTTTAATGTGTAGTAAAGATTGTTTTTTTCAGAAATTTGAAGTGCATGATGAGGAGTTTCAGGGGTATATGCATGAATTTTTACGTAGAGTAGATGAATATTATAAAATTGTACCAATTGTACCAAAAGAAAAAGATGCTTCAGGTACAATTTTAGGTCAAAAAGATGAGTAAAATCAACAATAAATGCGTTATTTTAGAATTGTATACCTTTTTTCTCTATAAAATAAAAAAATTTTTTTTATTTTTTTTAAAACCCTGGTACAATTGGTACAATTTAAAAAAGTGTTATATAACAATGGTTAATTGCTCAAATTTGTACCAAGTACCCTTGGTACAATTAGGTACAATTGGTACAATTATTCAAAAAGCTAGCAATTGCAACAGTATAGGGGGTCGCGTACATGAATTTTGTTTTTTATTTTTTCATATGTTAAAAGGGGTACACCATGAAAAGAGCAAAGAAATCTAAATACAAATCTGTTATCATCAAGAAGAAAAGATATTACTTCTATAAAATTACGTGGTTGGACATCACGGGTGACAGCGGGCACGCAGACTTACATACAGCAGAAGGTTTTATGCCATCTATTATGGTAACTCACGCATACTTACTTAACAAAGATAAAAAAAATATTAGAACGTTTGCTAGTTATGAAGAGGGTGATGAGTTGTTTTCAGATCGTAATGTATTTCCAAGAGGGTGTATATCTAAAATGGAAAAGGTTACTCTTTAAGAAGTTTTGTATCTGTAATTCTTTTTTCGTTTAATTTTTTGAGTCTTCTAATCTCTTCTTCTCTTTCTTTAATGTCTGTTGCATTAATATTTACATTATAATTAGTTTCACTAAATTGTCCTGTAGCTTTACCTATCAATGTTTCATACACTGATGCATCTTTAATCTTATTATCATCAACAAGTCTTTGAGATAACACCTGCTGTCTTTTAACATAGTTGTGTTTGGTTACAGCAAATGATCTATTTACTTCAGCTGATCTTTTAGCAATATATTTTTGGATCTTAGGGTTTCTCATCAATTCAGAACCTTCTCTATTGGCTCTGTCTGGACTATATCCGGCATTTCTTGCAGCTTCTGTAAAGGTTGTTCTACCTTCATTGAATATCAAATATTCGCAGAATCTTCTTTGCATTTCAGTTAATTCTGAAACAGGCTGTGCCTTCTTTTCAACAATTTCTTGACTCATACTTGCAATATATATGTTTGTAGGATATATACAAGTCTTATGGTTGACGGACGAACGTTTAAGAAAGCACTAGATAAATTTATGCAATCTCCCGCAGCACTTGATGCTAGGATTCAAATTGAATTACCTAACGGAGAATTTTTTGACATCACCGGTGCGAAATTACTTGAAAATAAAATTATTGGTAGTATGGAAACCCATAGGTTGGTGTTAACTTGTGACAAACCAAAACTTAAAATGGGCAAGATTTTAAAAATAGTTTAGCCGGAGGTACCCCACCTGAAACCAGAGGCTAAATTATATAATGAACTTAAAAGAAAAATTAAATCTATATCGTGGAATAGACTTGAAAACCGTAGCTTATTGGGGACTCCCGATCTATTGGCTTATTCTCCTAACGAGCACTTTTTTACATTGGAGTTGAAGGTGACATTGGGTGACAAAATTCGCTTTTCCCCTCACCAGGTAGCCTTTCACGTTAAACATTCTAAAAATACTTTTATCCTCGTTGCTTGCACCCCGGACCGTGGGCTTGTGCGCTTGTACCCTGGT
>Ga0181409_1000875_pt1 | contig 11644 bp, 17 predicted proteins | sample 32SPOviralmetaG_FD_130138 | JGI IMG/M metagenome (GOLD analysis project Ga0181409, IMG submission 130138) | Marine viral communities from the oligotrophic San Pedro Time Series (SPOT) site, San Pedro Channel, CA, USA - 32 SPOT_SRF_2012-05-30 | ecosystem: Environmental > Aquatic > Marine > Strait... | reverse complement strand
TAGTTGTGAATTACGAGAGTATCCATTTCACAGTTTAGAAAAGTTTCTATTGCTGATTTGGGGTCTAATACCATAGTTTGGTCTTTTAGATTGAATGAAGTATTGATAACAATTGGATATCCATTATCAATTGATAATTGAGTTAACAACTTGTACATTCTATTATGTTGTTTATGTACGAGTGATTGTATTCTAGCTGAGCCATCTATATGAGTAATAGCTGGGAGTTTATCTCTATACTGTTCTTTTACTTTAACTACTTGGTTCATATAAGGAACATCTTTGGTGTAATCAAAATATTTAGATTGTTCTTCAGATTTTACTATTGGAGCAAAAGGTCTAAACCCTTCTCTTTTTTTAATAATACTATTCAGTTTATCTTTCATCTGAGGGTCACATGGATTTGCAAGAATAGAACGATTTCCGAGTGCTCTTGCTCCGAACTCCATCTTACCTTCAAACCAACCTACTACATTTCCTTCTGTAATTTCTTTTGAGATAATTGGTATTATTTCAGAATGATTTTTCTTTTCATACCAAATATCAACATCCATTTCTTCCAAAGCAGATTCAACATCTTCATTTGTATAATGAGGACCAAGGTAGGGAGTTTTGTTATCAGGTTTGTATGTTCCATTTCTAACATGATATAAATGTAATGCGGCTCCAATTGCAGAACCAGCATCAGATGGAGCTGGTGGAATCCAAACATTCTTAAAGTTTGTTTTTTCTAATATCTTTCCATTAGCAGTTCCATTGTAAGCACATCCTCCACTTAGACATAAGTTGTTAGATGAACGAACTGCATATAATCTATCTATTAATCTAAATAATAAGAATTCATATTCGTATTGTAGGGTTGCTGCTAAATCTTTGTGAGGTTGGTTCAGATTATCTTCAGGTAATCTATTTGGTATTCCCAATAGTTTACCCAATTTTTCATTGAACATATGAGTGTCTGACCAGTCAAATGTAAAATATTCCATATTTAGTTCAAACCCACCATCATCAGTTAGGTTGTAAAATTTTCTAAACTTATTAAGAAATCTTTTTGGATTACCATATGGTGCCAATCCCATTACCTTATACTCACCTTCGTTTGGTTTGAAACCTAAGAAAGCAGTAAAGGATGAATATAACATTCCTAAAGAATGTGGAAAATCTATACTTTGTACTTTTGTAATTTTATTTGCTTCAGCATAATACATAGAAGTGGTTGCCCATTCACCAACACCATCTACTGTTAATATAGATGATTTATCAAATGGTGATGTATAAAATGCATAAGCAGCATGAGAGAGATGATGGTCTCCATAAAATATCTCAATATCATCGTGAGTTATATCTACAAGTTGGTTTTCAAATCTACTATACTTTAGTTTGTTTCTTTTAATTATGTTCCTACGATTGAAAATTTGAGATAGTGGGCCTCTTTTAACTGAATTTACTATTCTGTCTATTTTGTATTTGGGGTTATCATAAAAAGCAACACCCTCAATATTAATTCCATGAATATTAAACTCTTTATACAGCCAATTAATTGTATTTATAGGAAAAGATGAATCATGTTTCACACCTGTGAATCTTTCTTCTTCACAAGCTCCTAAAACCTTTCCATCTTTAATTAGAGCAGCAGCACTATCGTGATAACCACATGATATTCCTAATATATAACCTTTCATTTAATCTTATAAAAATTCGTTATCGATGTAAGGATTTTCTTCTTCTACCTCTTTTTTAGGCTCCCAAAAAGAAGGTCTCCTTGGTTCTCTAAACTCACCATGTTCTAAATATTCATTTAACATTTTCTTCTGATGTTTTTTCATTACGTTTACAACTTTAGTAATATAATGAGTTTTACAATCTGTCATTTCTCTTATAAGAAGATATAAATGTTTTTTATTAAAGTTTTCAATATGTTCACTTCTTCTAAATAATTCCAATACTGCATCTGCAATCTGTAAATCTCTTTTCTTTGTGAATATAGAATTTAAGTTTTCATCCCAATATCTTAACATTATATTTTTGAACTCTTTGAATTCATTATTTTCTTCTGATTCATAGAAATCATTTTCAGGATTCCAAGTTGGAGGCATTTGAGATAGTAGTGCATTCTGTTTCAATCTTTTATAGTTACCATTATTTTTGAGAATCAAATGATTTTTAGCAATAATTGTAAAGTAAGAAAATGCTCTTCCTTTTCCTGCCTGAAACATATGTATTTTTTCTACCATAGTAGAAACTACTTCCATTTGAATATCTTTTTTCGGTACATCAAAATAGGTAAACTTAAATGTATTAAGAACATTTTCTGCAAGTTTTTCAAATGGATATTTAATTCTCTCTTCATAAATCTTAGACCTTTCTGCAGGGTCTTTACTATTATTGTACTCTATTATTGCTTCTTGAGCTGGTGTTCCAAAATATATCTTGGATTTTTTTCTTCTAGGTCTAGGCATATTATTTTATATCGGTGTTTAATTCATCAACAACCTTTTTTAACTCATCAAAGGTAGCACCCACTTCATCATCTTTTTCAAAAACTTGTCTATTATCAAGTTCTCTCATTTTATCTAATGATGTTTGTACTTTCTCTTGTACGAACTTATTGTTCTCTACTAATGTATCTTCCAATTGTTCATTCTGTCTTAAAAGGTTTCTTACACCTATCAGTAAGACAATATTTAATATAACCGAAATACCAATAATGATATTATAGGTCGTAAATAGTTCTATCATATTATTTTATATTTAATTCGTAACCACTAAATTGGGTAAGATACTTGGTTAACTTTGTACCATTACCATCTGAGAAATCCTTTCCCTTCTTAAAGTATCTTCTAACATTACCAGGACCAGCTAAATGAGCCGCAGCTAGTATTCCACTTTCTGTGATTGTTTCTCCATTAATAGTTTTACCATCCCAATATATAATATAATTCTTAAGAATTTTTTTATTATGAGAAAGTAAATCTAACATAGCCTGTTCTTGTAAATGTGGATTATTTAAGAATTCTTTTTTAGATATCTTGTATCCTAGATTTCTTAATGTTTTTCTACCAAACTGATATTTTCCCATGTAACCCCATTTGTTTACAACATCATATCTGTTTGAAGATTCTCTCATTCCTATCGCATCAAGAAACATTTCTTGTTGGTCAATTTTAAGAGGTTCAACCTTAATTCTGATTACTGGTAATTCAACTGGTTGTGTTGAAACTGTAATCGGTTCTTCTTGTTTGAAAAAGAAATTATTTGCAAATCCTGTTGTTACTATACAGGCTAAAATAATTCCTATTGATTTTTTTATCAAATTCATATGGTACTCCTTCTGAATTTACTATGTAAATATACGAAAAATATTTCATATATCCAAATATTTTTTAAGTTTTTTTAGGCTTTTCCTATTGGGCCCCAATATAACCCCTCCATTAATGTTTCATCAAAGGATTCGTTTATATCTTCTTCTATGTTTATTGTAATTTCATCGGATAGCTTTTCTTTAAGCTCCTTAACTTGTTTATTGCGTGTCTTAACATTACTCATAATTAATTCCTCTAACTCATCATGTGATACAACTTCTTTTTCAATTAGTAGTTCACATAGTGTTTCTATAACAGTAGATTGAGTAAACAATCTTTCATTAAGGTTTTTAATTAATTCTCTTGATGTTGAGTTCATCTAATAATTCCTTTAAGTTACCAGCATCTTCTTCACCATATACCAAATCTCCAAATCCTTTTTGGATTGATTTATCTTGGTATCCCATAGCGGATGCCATTCTTACACACATAACTTTGAATTCGTTTATATCCATATCATCCGGTACTGTAAATTCAATTTCTCTTGCTTCTCTGTTAGTTTCAACTAACTCATCTGTATATCTAAATATAAGTTTTCCCATGTTTTCGTAAGTTATAAGATTTCAGCACCTTGTCTTAACAAAGGTTCTGCTTTCTTGTATTTCATAAATTCGGTATCTCCATTCGATAATTTAACCATTACCCTTTCGTTTCTACCATACTTTTTTTCTCGTACTATTGTTGCTGTGTATCTTCTTATTGAATCAGTTATAAGAACCCCATTAAGGTGGTCTATCTCGTGTTGAGCACATACACACTCTAATAATCCTTCATCATTAAAGAATTCATCTGAATCTTTCCACTCTGATTCTTTCTTATCTGGTGAAAATATAACTGTTCCTAAATTATCACATTCTACGGTAAATGATTTATGTCTTACTGTTTTAACTGGCTTTCTCATAGATTTCTCTAATGATAAACATTGTTCTACATAAGCAACTGTATCTTTCGATACTTCAGTTACTTTTGGGTTTATTAATACCAATGGTTCTTTAACATTAATTACACAGGCACGAACATCCAAACCTATTTGATTTGCTGATAATCCTATACCACCATGTCTTTTTAATTCAGTTAGAAGAGTTGTTGATACTTTATCAATCTCTGCTTGAGTCATTGGTTTTGATTCTACTATACCTCTAAGTTTTTTTGGGTCTTTAATTAATTTCATCAAATAAGTTTAATTGTTTTGTTACTAATTTTCTTTCGCTTATATCTCCACCAAAAGGTCTTTCATAAACTGTTATTCCTTTATCTGGTGATTCGAAGATTTTAATATCTTTATATTTCTCAAAATACTCTTGATTTTTTCTATATATATCTCGTATCACTCTTCCCAACTCCATATCGTTTGGGTTATCTTTTACTAATTGTTCTATGTTCATTATTCACTTGTGTTTTTTAACAACCAACTAGATGATTGAATCTTATCACCAAGTCCATCGATTAATTCTATACCGAATTGATTACAAACATCCTTTTCAGGTATAGTATTATTATTTTGGTCACCTCCGTTTGCAAATGCAAGTTTCATTGAATCATAAAATTTATTTACCATTACCTTTAGTGTTTTATTTTGTGTAGAATCTTCATCAACAGAAACCCAAGCCATATCTACTATACTTAGAGCTCTGATAATTTCAATTCTTTCTTCCTCATCTTGGAAGAATTGAGAACCCTTAAGTTCTCTTTGTTTATCATTATTAACTATTACTATCAGAATATCACCAACTTCTTTCGCTTTTTGGAATAACTCCAAATGTCCTTTATGTAGTGGGTTAAAATATCCCGATACAATAACTGCCTTTTTCATTATATTATACTTTTGTTATACAAAGATACGAAAATTATTTTACATATCCAAATTTATTTCCAATTAAATCCTGCACCCATATGTCCAAACCCTGCGGTTTCTCCAAATATTGGTTTAGTAAGTTCTAAGAAATCAATTATTCCTTTAGGTGATAAATCATATCCCTTAATAAATTCGTGTTCTCCATCAACGATTGCAGTTGCTTGAAGTGGTTGGTCATATCCAATTGCATAAGCAAGTTGAACTATCACTTCTTGTACCTCTGGTCGTTCTTCTAAGATATCTACTGCGATTCTTCTTCCCATATATGCTGCACTTCTATCAACCTTAGTAGAATCCTTACCACTAAATGCTCCACCACCAAGTGGAACTCTTGGGCCATAATTATCAACTGCTAACTTTCTACCAGTTAATCCAGCATCTGCAGTAAACCCACCGATGTTCCAATCTCCTGCAGGATTACAATGTAGTTCTTCTATATGGTATTGAGGAAAATCTTCAAAGTATTCCATTGTTAGTTTTATTAACTTCTCAGTTGGTGCTTTACAAAAAGATGTTACAACTCTGAGTGAGTTACCATTCATGGTAACTTGAGTTTTACCATCAAATGGATAATACTTAAATACGTGCTTGTTTAATTCTCTTGATAGATAATACTCTTGTGGTAAGAACTCTTCATTATCTCTACAAGCATAACCAATCATAATTCCTTGGTCACCTGCTCCACCAGTATCAACTCCTTGAGCAATTTCTGGTGATTGTATATTGATATTGGTTATAACTTTTAGTGAATCATCGGTTGTAATATCTCGTACTACTCTTTCTATTTCTTCATCTGTAATTTTATATTCCGATGTAACTTCACCTGTTACATATACCAACCCATTACCTCCACAAGTTTCTATTGCTACTCGTGAGTTTGGGTCATGTTGTAAATGTAAATCTAATAATGTGTCTGATATTCTATCACACATTTTATCTGGATGCATTGGGGATACACATTCTGCTGTTCTAATCATTTATTTTAGTTTTTGTTGTAATTTTTGAATCTTTAACTTTATTTCTTGGGTCGGTGGTTTAATCATTTTTAATTCCACAATTTTTTTTATTACCGCTTCGTTATGCATTTTTCTTCATTTGATTTAATAAATCTTTATACTTTTTATTCCATTTAGAAATTTCTTGTTTATATCCGTCTTTTATTAATTCTTGTTTTTCAAGTTTTAATGTAAGGTCTTTATTTTCAGTTTCGAGTTGTTTTATTTTCAACTCATATAATTTTATACTATCCATATTTAATTACTTAAAGGTGCTTTAATTGTTGGGTGATATTTATATCCTTCTATTTCATAATCCCATTCTCCATTTAGAATATCTACATTTGATAATTTTATTGTTGGTAATGTAAATGAACCTCTCAATCTTTGTTCTTCTGCTTGTTCTAAATGATTCTTATATAAATGAGTATCACCTAAATTTCCAATTAACTCACCTGGTTCTAAATTTGTTTCTTCACATAATAAGAGTAGTAGAGTACCATAGGATGCAATATTAAATGGTAACCCTAAGAAAGTATCTACTGAACGTTGATTCCACATTAGAGATAACTTACCATCGTTTACATAACATTGGAATCCATAATGACAAGGAGGAAGAACTACTAGAGGTAACTCACTTACGTTCCAAGCCGATACCATTAATCTTCTACTATCAGGATTCTCTTTTATATTTTTAATCAGGTCTTTGATTTGGTCTATACCATTCCAATTTTTCCATTGTTTACCATAGATTGGTCCTAACTCACCCCATGTTTTTGCAAACATATCGTCTGTTTTTATTTTCTGAACAAAATCTTTTTCTGATAGGTATTCATCTAAATCCCATTCATACGCTCTTTTGTAAGTTTTATAAGCATCACCATTCCAAATATGACAATTGTTATCAACTAAGTATTTGATGTTAGTATCTCCTTTTAGAAACCACTTCAATTCAGTCATCATAGTTTTAACTGCCATCTTCTTTGTGGTTAGTAAAGGAAATCCATCAGTCATATTATGTCTGATTTGTTTACCGAATACAGATATAGTACCTGTACCAGTTCTATCTCCTTTTTCTTTTCCTTCTAATAATATATCTTGTAATATATTTTGGTATCTTAAATCTAAACTATTCATTTACATTAATGTTTTTTTATAAATACTTTTCATTCCAAATTTTAATGAAATGTGTTTTAACTCATCAACTACTTTATTAAAGTCCTTTGCCCAATAATCTGATAGGTTATATAGTTTATATGAACCTTCCGATTTGTTTATTATATCTTCACTCCCATAATCATTAACAAATCCAAAATCAATTTTGTTTTTTAGTATATACTGATATGGTAGAAAGTTTTCGAACAGTTGAGGAGTATCACATATATCCAATGTATGCGAATCGAATTTACTAAGTATAGTTTTATATATTTCAGTAATTGCGTTTGGATTCTTTACCATTAAAAAAGAAGTGTTTGGTACTCTACAAAACTTCGGTTCAATATCTTTAAATAAATCATTTGCATATTTTCTCCAAGGTGCTTGATAATGATACATCATTGATTCAAATTGGTCAAGTTTAGGATTGTTATTTAAATCCAAATCCCAATATGAACAAGTGATTGTGTGTGGTGAATATATTTCTTCAAATATAATTGTTTCTAAATTTATATGGATATATGGTTCGGTCTGTTCTAACAAGGTATAAATTTTCGGTATAACTTCTAAACCACCTTTGTACTTATCTATTGATTCTAATATTTCAACTTCATCAAACTTAATACCTCTTGATTCAAAAAAGTATTTACCGTAAGTATCGGTGTATAATTTTGTTTTATAAAATCTACTTGCAGATAATACACTTAACTTAGCCATCTGTACAAACCTTTCATCTCTTGGTTTATAGTGACCATCTATTTTTTTAAATGTAAATATTGCTTTCATATTCTATGCTAATATACAAAAATTATTTTAATTTACCAAATTATATAAAACTTGTTTTTTGTTTAAGTTCAATTGTCTTATTTTTTGATATCAGAAAATGATGTGTTCCATCTGATAAATTAGTATCAGTTGGTGAATTATATAATTTATCTAAGTCACACCCATCATCAAATCCAAATCTAATAACTAAATTAGTATTACTAAAATTAGGAACTGCTTCTGGCCATGGTTGTTGATTAAAAAATACTATATTCTTTTTAGCTTTTTCTAATACATTTTTTACACTAGATGATGGATACTCTTCTGAGTATGGTTCTTCTTTACTTCTAATAGTGTATATTATATTTTTACATTCGTGGTTATCTACAAATTCATTTATACACTCAGCATAACTTTGTTGTAACCCAACATTGGTATGAATTGATAGTTTTTTATTTTCAATTCTTAAAACACAATGTACATAAAAATTATCATTGTAAGAATCTAAGTACTTTGTATATTTAGTAATCCCAGTCATCTACTCTTTGATTTTTATAAATTGGATGTCTTTGTATTAATGAAAATGTTTTTTTCTGTTTAAATGGATGTGGTAGTAAATCAAATATATTAACAACACCTTGTCTTATAAATAAATCTGCAGGAAGTATTCCTCGCTTCTTTACATCATTAACAAGTTGGCGTGCACCCCTTGGTGATAAGTAATATGCATGTGCACCATATAACCACTTTGCTTCTTTGTGTTCATAATCTTCTCTTTTTTCTATTCCATTACCTTCCCATATTCGTGTTCCCCAATTTGGTGAACCAAGATTTAATAAATCTTCATCGAATGATTCTATATCTTTTAAAAAATAATTATCTGAATAATATCTTAATTCTACATCATGTTCAAAAATAAAAATAGGTGTATCTAATTCAATACACTTATTCCATAATCTATAATGAGAAATAAAAGTTGCTATTTCAGAATCTACAAAACCCCCACCAAATCTTGTTATATTATTAATCTTAAAATTACCATCAATAAACTCTTGCCAAACATCATATTTATCACACCCATTAAACAAAGAAATTTCTATACCTAGTGATTCTAAATCTTTTTTTGTTTCTGTTGCAATATCAACACTCAGTTTTGATTTCGGTAAATGTATTACATACCCTTTCATTGTATTGAGTTTATTAATTTTTGCATATAGTTGTTAACATCATCCATTACTGCAGTATTTTGTGACCAGTTGTGGGGATTTTTAAAACTATTTTTTGATTCTGAAAATCCTCCTTTTAAATGTGTTATAAATTTTATATCATCAAAGTAATAATCTCTACTTGATTTATCTGTTTTGAAATTTGGATTATCGTAAAACGGTCCAAGGTGTAAAAACTTTTGTTTTTCTTCAATACACTTAACAGTTGCTCCATGATTCGAATCACCCCATGACCAATCTACATAATAAATTTTAAAGAAATCTTTTTTTGCTAAAAAGAAATAACAATCAGCAAAACCAATATCTTTTGTTTCTACATATCCACCATTTGTATAATTTATTTTTATGTCTTTCACATGAGTTTCTACAAATTCTTTATTACTAGCGTATGCCGTTAATGATATTTTTTTAAAATCTGCTGAAATATATCCATATTTTTTATCTGACATTTCATCTATTAATGAACCAATCAAATCAGTATGATAAAAAATATCATTATGTTGTAGTATTATGTAATCCCCCTTTGCGTGTTTTATACCTATATTGTAAGCCATTGATGCCCACATTGATTGATTTGAAAAATTATCAATATTAAAATCACCTAAACCAACATGATGTTTTTTAGTACAATCCATCGATTGGTGACCTGGTATTATTCTTAGATTTGGTAATTTTATATTAGGAAATGTATTAGTATTATCTACTAAAATAATTTCTTTATTTGTTTTAATTTTTTTATTAATATTTTTTATACATAAAATAGTTTGAAGTATAATATATGCAGAATCGGTTTGTTTCCAATTATGTAAATTATAAATTCTATCTTTTTCAACAGTTGAAAATGGTATAATAAAACTAATCATATATTACTTCCTTTATAAATGTACCATCTTCCATGTTTATTCTTGATTTGATAAGTTTACCTTTATCAAATTGATGAACACCTTCAACTTCATTAGTGATGTGATAATATGTCCACTCATCATTTGGTAAGTGATAATTTTTTGTTAGCATTCCTTCGGTTCTTAAAGATGAGTTAATATAATATTCATTATATTGAACATAGGTATCTTTATATTTTTTTGTGTAATACTTTATCTTTGTATTATCAAAATATTTTTTTAAAAAAACCAACTTATCATTTTTATATAATTCTTTAGTAGTTGGAAGTTTACTTTGATTATATTGAACTTTTAAAACCAGATTACCTTTTGTAGTTTTAGTTGAAGATAGATATCCATGAATCGAATATTCGTTTTCAATTATTTGTTTACTCTTTTCTAGTGTTTCTCTTTTATATGATAATAAATAAGGTTCGTGGTAATACCTAGTTTCTGATTTTATTTCTGCAGGAAACAATTTCAACTTACCCTCCTTCATTTGCCAATTACCCAAGTTTGTGTATTCTTTCTGAGTTGCTAATAAATCTCCAGATTTTTCCGCAAAATATGTTTTGATTAAATACGGTTGATTTTCACTTGTAGTATATTCCTCTTTTAGTAAATTACCATTAGTATGATAATATGATTGAAGTTTACCATGTGCAGTTTTATTTGTTTTTGAGGTTTGGGGTACACCTTGATTCCATTTTAGTTTTGCTTCTCTTTCAAGTGCTATTCTTATTTCAGAATCACTATTTAATTTTTTCCATTTAATATACTCATCCCAATCTGAATCGAATGAGTAAATGACTGTATGAGTTTTCTCATTGTAAATACAATTATCATTGTAGAGTAATTTTCTATACATTCAATCTCTTATTAAAACTTTGCTAATCGTTCTATTTCTTCTTTTATTTTTATATTCCAAGGTCCCCATGTAACATTATCTACCATCCATTTTCTATAATAAGGAGGAATAGATGCAACAGGTTTACCTTTATACTTTCCAAAGGTCATATAAACCTTTTCTATATCACCATCTGCATTTTTCTTTTCTGATAAGTTTACTCCACCTTCTAAGTGTATTCCTATTTCATGCATTGGAATACCTGTGATTTGTTTCTTACCTTCTCCAAACAATTCCCATTCTTCACCACCAGTATCTTTATAATATAGTTCTTCTACTTTACCGAATCTTTCAACTGAACCTACAAAGTCTACAACTAAACAATTTTCTTTTTGAGGATGAATACGAGTTCCTCTACCAACAAATTGATACCACCAAGATATAGATGCAGTTGGTCTACCTGTAATCAAACAATCTAATTCAGGATAATCAAATCCAACTGTTAGTACATTAACTTGTACAATAACTCGTATCTGTTGATTTCTGAATTCTTCTATG
>Ga0181409_1000873_pt1 | contig 11658 bp, 8 predicted proteins | sample 32SPOviralmetaG_FD_130138 | JGI IMG/M metagenome (GOLD analysis project Ga0181409, IMG submission 130138) | Marine viral communities from the oligotrophic San Pedro Time Series (SPOT) site, San Pedro Channel, CA, USA - 32 SPOT_SRF_2012-05-30 | ecosystem: Environmental > Aquatic > Marine > Strait... | reverse complement strand
TATGGGACTAGATAGCTCAGCTCCAAGTGTTGAATGGAACACTGTAAGATCCCAAGCCTGGAACTTCGGGCAATTCTCACCATCGTCCACGCTTGAGGTGGGAGCAGCGGGTGAGATATTAAATAACGACACTAGGTTCTTCCCAATGTATGGACAGGCCTATACAGATGCGACTGGTAAGATAGCCTTCGGGGCTAGACGTATGGATACGAGTAGGTCTGTATCAGATTTGTACACAGGGGGATCGACTGAAAAAATAACCGCCAGCGGCGGCGGCAATTCAGTAAATCAATTTAATGCTGATCTAAATCTGCATACAGGTAGTGGAAGTTCTTTTGACCTTAGGGAGATGCACCAGATGGGTGGTGAGGCAATTGAGGTCGCAGGAGGCATTACCAAAGAGACATTTGGTAGATTTATAGGGTCCGGAGTAATAGGTCCCGAGCCTAATCACGCTAGATATAGTAGCGGCGGTAGCCAAGGAGGTGGATATCCTATAGCAGGTGCAGGGGAGCAGGCAGCACACACATTCAATCACAGCGAGGGAATAGGATTTCCCAACGCGATTAATAATGCCCAGGGAGGGAAGGCACACTTCTTTCTAAATGGCAGTCTAAGGAATCCATTCTACCCACACAGAGCCGATGACTACACCCCTCAAAATAATAAGTGTACTGCGTATAGCCACTATATCAACTTTCACAAGATAGAGGGACTGGGATCAGACTTAAATGGTAACGACGTGCTCCCTACCGATCTTACTAACTATCCCGTAACTGACCCCTCACTGTTTCCAGCATATATAGCAAATGGAGTAAGACTGGGAATACGTTCTGCCTATCAAATTTCTGACTCCGAGCTTCAATCCATACATGGTCAGTCTGCAAATAACACAAAGTGGTTTGCACCAGCAAGTACCCTAGTGTCTCCGATGGCTGCAGTTGTGGCAGGATCTCTAAGCTGGCAAGACTATGTAGCTGCATTACTTCGGTGCAACTCGTACCCGCTTACACAAAACAACCTTGGTGCCATAGGTCTTGTAACCGAGTCAGGCATTGACCAATTTGATGTAAGATTCTCGGGGTCATATCAGACAACAAAGAAGATAGCCCGAGCACTAGCTGGCGCTACCAGCCAAGGCATATCTCTTGCTACTATAGATTCTAATGTAAACGAATTTGAAGAGCAGGGTCCAATAGGAACTGATCTTGATGATCTAAGAACTTCTCGCCTGTTTACATACCAGGTGTTTATGTACTCGGACAACCCGTCTCCTAGGATAAACCCCGTAAATTTAGATGAGCCTCTGGGTCAGATAGGTGAGAACCCCGAACTGGGCAACCTCCAGGGCGTTACACAAGGATCTAGTGTTGTAGATAGCATAAGCTACCAGACAACTGTTCTTAAAAACGGAGCAGAGCAGTTTAGAAGATACCACACCAACTGGAGTAGTTCAGAGATAGCAGACAACAAGTGTATCGACAGAAACGCATCTACTGCAGCAACACAAGCCTACGAGAATGATTCATTCTCAGGAGTACTTGCAAACAACAACGAGTGTACCGAGGAGAGCTATCTGAGGTGTGGATGTAAATCGATAGTAGAGGAATACGCTATTACCGAGCTGTCTGATTTTGCTAATCTTGAGGCTGCCGGAAGGAGATTCGAGACTGTAATTACTTACCCACGACCTGTATCTACGAATCAGAATACCATTATAAGTGCCTCTAACTCTTATAGCTCGATATACTACATAAACTCGTATTTCTCTGCAATAGACACAAGCACCGCGATCCAGCCAGGCTATTCCGGTGCATTTCTAGAAAGCGGCACCCCGGGTAATATTACGTTTGATACTAGTGAAGGGGCTACTCTTACAAATTCACTTAATAGTCTAGGACTCGATGGCTACGGAACCCTACCCTTTATAACCGATTTTGTAGACTTAGGAAGTAATGACAATACATTTAAGTACTTGTATTACCCCGGCAGAGAACATTATGAAGCAGAAGGGGATAGCGCTTTCTTCACGCACGACGACGTGGCTGAAGCAAGAGTGTTTGTTACCACCGGTATAGCTACTGGTAGTTCGAGTACCGCAGAACCCTCGGATGACCTTGAGCATAGACAGATGCTTTTGTTTGAAGCAGGCTCGGGACAAGATGCAGGATCTGACATACGCAGGGCTCACTACGACGTAACGTTCGAAACAAAGTGGGAAGATGATCCTAACGTGGAAGCTAGCTACTTGTCTTTGGGAACAAACGAAGACTGTGCTACAGGGGATGATGACAATCCTAGGTTTAGGATACGTAAGTTTGTCAATGTATCTCCCAAGGCATGGGACGAGACGGTAGACGGGGACCCTAACGAGGGTGATGGCAATGACGATGAGAACGCAGTGCTTGGGTGTACAGATGTAACAGCTATTAATTTTAATCCTGCTGCTACACAAGACGACGGCAGCTGCATAAACTGTGATGGTACTTTAGCTGAGGATGCTGATCTCGCATTGACCAACGTAGACCCATTCCATTACATACCGCTTTTCTTCGTAGGGATAACCGATAATAATGGAATTAAAGGTACAGCACCTGCCACATCAGGTACAAATAGTACTGCTCCTCTTTACGATAACCTATTCGATGTAAACTTCACTGAGGGAGATGGTCCATCAACGTATAGCTGGTGGAGCGGAAATGCATTTAATGCCTTTAACACTAGAGGGCCAGGAACAGATTTGAGTTTTGGAGCTCTAAACACCCCAAGTTCTCAGTATGCTGCCTCTCCTATAAGTAATACAGCCAACTCTAGGTTTACATACTTCCGAGCAACAGTACCTACTCCAAACCCCAGCACTGCCGTGGCCCAGGCTGGACTGATACAACAATTTGGATCTACAAATACGGAGATTGAAGCTGCAGTAGCTACTCTCCTTGATACCATAGGCGAAGAAGATGCCTCTTCAATATCTGCACGGATATACCGGTATTCAGACTGGGAGACCTACGTACAAACTGGGGACTCAGCAACAATACCCAATGAGAACGAAGGCAACACTGGGTGGTACTTGGATAACTACAGTACGGGAGCAGGACCGCTGTATGCAAATGTATACTCCGATACAGTAGGTGATTTTTCAGGAGTAAATCTCGATGATGACGGTACTTCAAGCACTGCTACGGTAATATGCTCGCTTTCTAATCAAAATACAGGACAGTTCAATTTTAAGTTTGATTTTAGAAACTACACAAACTTCGCAACATCTGGACCAGAGGATATAGGACTTGAAGCCGGGGAGCAGTATGTAATTGTATACAGATTCCACGCAAAAAACGTGTGTAGTAATACAACTAGGTTCTACTACTGGGCAAGTAATTTCTTTGTAGAGTACTGTCAGTGCACAAGAGCAACTGCAGTCAATGCAGGAATAAGTAATCCTATAGGTCTTAACGATGATCTATATCCTCACGTTGGGGCAAACTGGGACGGGGTATCTTATTTCCCTGGTGTAAATACACCATATGATCAGGTTTCACAATTCGCAGATCTGGTTGGCGCACCCGCACCTAGTAATTTCTGCACTATTCCAAGCGAAGATAACGAAGGTCTATCAAATATAAAGCTATGTGCAGACCCAACACCCGATGCAACAACTGACTGTGAGGGCTTCGCATCTTGGTGTTTGTCTGACATAAGGCCACAGTGTAAATACGACGAGAACGGAATGCCGTTCGGCACACTCTCAATGACCGTTTTGATTGACGGTTTCTTTACACAGAGTGATCTAGATACATGGAGCCTGCAGCCTTTCCAAAACAACGTCCAGAACACTCTTGTGTTTTACTGGGAGATAGCTGTAACATTGAATAATGATCTTGAACAAACAGTACCCTCCCATATCTTTAACAGCAACACCCAGGAGTGGGAACAAAATCCAGCAGTACAATTTACACAAGCTACGGAAGCCAATGACTTCTATGGACAGATAGCGTCTATAGAGTTTACAGACCTAGAGTGGGATGACACCCCCAACGATAACAATGTCGACGACTTGACAATGACTGTGAGTTTGACCTTCTTAGGGGTACTAGAGCTTGGGGGTGGGCAAGGAACATTTGTGTCCGGCTACCCAGACTATGTACTAGATAGTGCTGGAGAGCCGGTGAGTGACTGCGGTACATACGACATCACATACAATGCAGACTTCTCTGACTGTGCTGGTGTTACTCAAGGGTGCACAGATCCACTAGCAATTAACTACGATGAGACTGCTACTGCAGACGATGGTTCATGTGAGTACACTGACTGCACAGAACTGTTCGATAGCTTCCGTAACTCTATATTCATTACAGATGTTACAACAGGTAATGATACACTAAACTGTGTGGTAGTAGACGAAGAGGGGGGAGAGGTAAATATATACACTCCGGCGTACACTGGTACAATGTCAATCGTCATACAAGACTTCTCCGATGGAGTTCTGGGTATCACCGGTGACAACATTGCAAACTTCACAATTGCAGTAGCAAGAATGCAAGCAGGTGCTGTTAGTGTTCTACCTACACTACTGAACTTCTACGACAACAACGTAGCAGCTATACAAGCATTGGAGTCAGGAGCCGCACTCGGTGTAACAGGTGTAACAGGTCTTAATGCTGCATTTATAGCCCCAGACAACGGGGTTACCACAGTAGGTGGTAACCCGGTGGTATCTGTTGCAGGACAAGTAGATCCAATAGGAACTCCCGGGGTGCAGTTTACAACAACAGTACCCATAAACTCAATATTTAGTGCAGGTGGCGGCAATCTTGCTGCAGGGCAGTACTTGGTATTCGTAGTACCAAACATCACAATCGATGAGAACGACGATAGTGGTATTGCAGACTGCGATAACGTATTCCTAAGTTTTGCAGACGAGGTAACAATAGCATTCGTAGATAATACAATAGCTCCCGGTGATTGTCCTGAGCCCTGTAACCAGTTTACAAACCCCGCAGATTGTCCCAATGCAGTACCTGGATGTACAGATAATACAGCAGGTAACTACAACGAAGAGGCAACCATTGACGATGGATCTTGCGAATACTGCACAGACTGCGATCCGTGTGATCTTTATCCCCTAGACCCTGATTGTATAGAGTGCGATAAGGGGGAGGAGCCTGACATTGCAGCAAGAGTAAAAGGATTTGGAGCAAGAATAAGAGAATGCGACGGGGAGACCGAAACTTGCTGTACAGACCCAACTGCTCAAAACTACGATGCTAACTGTGAGTCAGGAAACGACTCCTACTGCGACTATGGGGAAGATGATGAAGACTGCGATGAGAACACAGAAGATTGTGATACAGAACCAATCTGCCCAGACCCAACAAATCCAGAATGTGACGGAGAGCCTTCAGGTAACTGCATCGATGATGGGGACTGTCCTTGTGTAGGCACACAGTGTAACGAAGATTGCATATTTGAAGAGAACGGGTGTGAAGACGATGACGATGATGATGATGATGAGGTAACTGAAACCTTCAGTACAACAACAATAATCTGCCTGCCGTCGGATGACGTCCCAATTCCAAGTATTACGATCAATGGTGAGGCGCCGGACAATATAGCACAAGCAGCTGCAGTATGTGATGTAGATAAGGGTGACAAAATGTTGATGAAGATGAAGGCGGGAGTAGAGTACGATACTACAGATCTACTCAAACTGTCTCTCATAAACTACCTGTTCACTTCGGCTGCTAAGCAACAGCTAGACTGCATATTTGACTGCAATAACTACGAGACAAAAGCAAAGTCTGGAGGTAAGGCAAGAGGCTTTACAACAAGACTGCGAGGAGCAGTAGACTGTGCAAAGAACTGGAAGAGCGGTAAGTACCAATACTTCGCAGGCAGTAGTTCATACAGAAAAGGAACTACAGTAAGGTATATAAGAGTTGTAAATGGTACTCGAGTAGCCAGCTACTTCACAGCAAAAAGAGACTGGAGGCCCGGTATGGATGTTCCAGGATCAACTATAAACAAGGAGCTCAGAAGCTGGGAGCCCTGCAACAATCTGAAGTACCAAGAGGGTACAAACCCTGAGAACTACTATCAGACATTCTGGGAGTTTATATCTAGGTACTGTGGGTCTTGTGAAGTAATAACAAGTGATGAGGGTTCAGCACTTCCTCCAAAAGCAAATCTCGGGGTGTCGAGAGGCACAGCCTTCTTGGACGAGTTTGGCAACGAAATAATATTCTAAAATGGCAAGAAAAGTAACACAACTTCCTACTAGGTCAAAGAGAAATACTACGTCAAACGATGTGCTTCTCTTGTCCAATAAGGAAACAAGCAAGAACTTCCAGATACCCATCACGGAGGTATTCCCTAAGCTTAACAATGGCGCACTTGTTGGCTCTTCCAGCAATACGCAGACACTGCAAAGCATCGGGACATCTACACAACTATTTGTTGGTGGGGGAAGTGCGGACACAACAACAGGGGTAGACAACAACACTCTTGTATTTAGAGGCTTCCGTATAGAAACTGCAGGACAGAGTAAAGCAGCTGCAGCTCTTAACCACAACAGCGCTATATGCCCTCTACAGCTTTTTGTTGAGACTAGCACGGCTGCTGCAAAGGGTAACATACTTTTGGGTTGGGATGCATCTGCTTACGGACTATCCAATTTTAGCAACGACTCATCTTTCTTGACCACTGTCAACCTAGCCTCGAACGTAACTGGGGCATTGGGTGTAACCAATGGAGGAACTGGTTTGACAAGTGTAGCTGCCGGCTCTGTGCTTGTAGCAACATCTTCAAACACAATAGCAGCAGCTACTCCTAGTGGTAATGGTAAAGTCTTGATATCAAACGCAAGTACAGGATACCCAGCATGGGCTACACTTACTGCGGGTACCAATGTAACAATTAGTGAGAGTGCTGGAGGAATTACAATTGCTTCTGCCATAGGTACAATATCAACCACACTGGATACCAATAACAACGACATTGATCTTGGTACAGGGTGGCTGTCTGGTGATGGTACTGATGAGGGAATTAACCTCAACAGTGCAGGTAAAGTATTTGTAGGTAGTAGTACCCCAACCTCATACTTCACAAGTGACCTGAACGTAAACAGCAGTATCTCTTTGGGTAACAACTCAGGAAGTCTTGCTCAGACCATTTCAATGAAGCCCTGCACAACAGGTACATCTCCAGCCTTTGCGATAGGAGGAGCCCTTGCTTCTGGCACCGGGAATAAAGGGGGAGATGTTCTCATAACACCGGGTACTGGAGATACAAATGGAAACGGGGGAGACCTCTACCTAGGAGGTGGAGCTAAAGCTGGAAGTGGTACTGACGGATCTGTAAAGATCAGAACTGCAGCAACTGACGCACTGGTGGTAGACGCCACCCAAGACGTAACTGTATCTGCAGGTAGCTTGATTGTAACAGCCGCTACCGAGGGTATCGTACACACAGGCAGTGGAACTGTTACTCAAGCAACAAATCATACTACAGCTGTAACCATTAATGCTACTTCTGGCGTAATACAGTTAGCAGCTGCCGCATTGAACGCAGCAACCAATGCAGAGTTCACTGTAACAAACAGCACAGTTCAGGCAGACTCAGTTATTATTCTAACAGTACAAGACGAGAACACAACGAACAACGCTCAGCTTACAGCATGCACACACACAATAACTGGAGGTAGTTTTAAGATATCGGTATTTAACCCTGCAGCAACCGGAGCTACGTCTGCAACAGCAAGCAAGATTCACTTCTTGATTATAAACAATTCTGTGTAACTTTACATAAACTCATATAATCCAAACACTATGATTAATTTTAAAGGCACCAACCGCCAACTACTCAACCTCTACAGAGGTCTTGAAAACGTCAAGGACATCAAAGGCTCACGCTTTGCAGTTCTTGTAGGTAAGAACATGAAGGACATTAAGCACATACTTGCACCTATTGAGGAAGCAGCTGTGCCTACTCCAGCCTTCCAAACAGTGTCAATCCAGATGCGCGACTTGGTCGAAGCAGAAGATAAAGATGCTATGGAGCAGTTGGAGAAGGACAACGAGGATTTGATCGAGGAGCGCAAGAAGCAAATGGACGATGTAGAGAATATGTTGGAGAGTGATGTAAAGCTCCCTCTTCACCCTATTAGGGAAGACCAGCTGCCTGACGAGATTACAGGAGAGCAGGTAGAAAAAATTCTAGAAATAATAACTGATGGCAACGATTAATACAAGACTTACACTACAGTCAAGAAACCTATTCTCTAACCAGCTTAATCAGCGGGTAGACAAATCGTTTCCAGTAACCGCAGAGGTTCTGAAGCGAGTAAAAGCTATTACCACCACTAGCTCAGGAAGTGCGACTACTCTCCTGGCCGTTAGTGAGTATGGGGTAGACAAGGACATATTTGTGTTCCTTAGAAACAGAGCAACTGCTAAGGCTAAGTACATCTATGTAATCATAGGGTCTCAGCAGATACTTAGATTGGCTCCTGGTCAATTTACAATGCTGCCCTGGAGAACAGAGTCTAGTGACGATCTTAAGGTTTACGGCAACGACTCTAACGGAATTAACTTGGAGTACCTAGTTGGAACTATGACGTAATGGCTGAGCGTAAGAAAATAAAAGATACCCTCCTTGGCAAGTGGTTGGCGGAAAAGGCACCTAACGTACTCGGTACAGTAGGTGACCTTCTCCCTGACAGCGGTGCCTTGGGTGTCGTAAAGAACCTTTTGGATAAAGATCCAAATGTTGACCCAGCTGAAGCAAAGGCTAAAATTGATGCTGAGATAGCATTCCAAAACAACGTTACTGAGCGGTGGAAGGCTGATATGGGGAGCGACGTCAAACTCGCTAAGCTCATTAGACCGGTCACACTTATAGCCCTCATGGTCATGTTTGTAGGTACCATGGTAGCAGATAGTATGGACGGTTGGCCCTTCAACGTAAAAGACTCCTATGTGTCCCTGCTGGAGATACTGATGCTCACAGCATTCGGTGCATACTTCGCAGGCAGGACTATAGAGAAAGCTAAAAAGTAATGTGCAAACCAAACACATGACAGTAAATGAAATCAAAGACTTCCTATCTGAGAAGCTAGGATATCTTAAAAAGAGCGCTGAAGTATTATCTGAGAGACTTAATTGCCCGATCGAAGATTGTGAGACAGCACTATACGAAGCCAGAAAGCTGGCTCGTAACACAGAAGACAACGATAACGATAGCGATAACGTTATCAATGAATTCGAACAGTTCCTTGACAAAAACGGCATCAGTCAGTCTGATGTATCTAGCGTAAAGTTCTGGCAAACAGTATCTGGACAACAACGATTCTCCGTCGTTACTAAAGGAGAGTCAATGAGTGTTGAGTCCATCAAGCAGGAGATCGAACAGTTTGCAGCAGCCTACAGCCCCAGTGCTCCTAGGAAACCTCGTAAAGCCGTCACTGATCCCGTGGCATATGAGATATCACTACCAGACATACACTACGGCAAACTTCATGATCTCACACTTACACAGGTGGAAGATGAATACATGATGGTTGTACAGGATTTAGTGCGCAAGGCATCAGGACTTGGGATAGAAAAGTTCATACTACCTATAGGTAACGATGGGATGAACTCAGAGGGGATGAGAGGTACTACCACCAAAGGGACTCCGCAACAGGACTCCGGAGGATGGAAGGATACTTTCAGAGGGTATTGGCAATTGATAACCACAGCAGTAAACTACTTGAAAGAGAAGGCTCCTGTAGATATCATTGTCATATCAGGTAACCACGACTATGAGCGCATGTTCTACGCAGGAGATGTAATCGCAGGATGGTATAGGAATGATGCCGATGTCACTGTGGATAACAGCTACGGTTCTCGCAAGTACTATGAGTACGGCAAGAACATGTTGATGTTTACTCACGGAGACAAGGAGAAGCCTGCAGATATGCCACTCATAATGGCGACGGAAAAACCAGAAATGTTTGCACGTACCTCACATCGTGAGGTACACTGTGGGCATCTTCATAAAGAGATGGTCAATGAGTACAGGGGTATCAAAGTACGGTTCATTCCTTCTATTTGTCCTAACGATGAATGGCACAAGCAGATGGGGTACGAAGCTAAACGAACAGGGCAAGCATATATATGGAATAAGTTCAAGGGACTTGAAGGCTATTTACAATCAAATGTTCGAATTTGAAGACGACATAGATAACGACGATCCTACCACTTCAATAGAAGAAGAGGTAGAGATTCTTGACGAAGCATATCGTAATGCATATGCGATCGCTACGGGGAAGCTAACTGTACGCCAGCTTTTAAAGAAGGCTGACGACATGATCTTTCTTCCGTTCGATCCTTCTGTACCCGAGACTTTCGCAATGATCATCGACGACATCATACAATACTTTGAGGATACAGAAGAATATGAAAAGTGTGCTGAGCTAGTACGCGCAAAAACAAAGTTCGATGACGCTTGATGAAATCGCATACAATATACTTAACCTGCTAAGAGGAGGTAGAAGTAGTAATGATGAGCTTATATCTACCGACCAGATTAAGTTCAACATACAGCACTACCGTGCCATGCTTATACGTAGGGACTACGCACGCAATGGGTATGTCTCTAAAACCATAGAGCAGGACCTGGGGTGTATAGGACTGGAAGCTACAGACATGTCAAAGTGCTGTGGTATGGATTTACCTACAGGGTGTACAGTATATAGAACCGATCGCAAGCTGCCTAAGACTGTAAGGTTTAATCTTACAGATGCATTTACATTTATAGGTAAACCCAATGGGGCAAGTACTATTCCTAAGATGGAACCGTATGAATTAGACTGGGTGCCTTACGATAAATATACTTCAAGACTTACGCGGTACTACGTAATTGATGAGTATATTTACGTATATGAGCCTAATGGTCTTGAGACCATAAACATTAGGGGGGTTTTTGAAGACCCTAAAGAAGTAGGACAGTTTGCTACATGTGATGACGAGTTTTGTTATGACGAGCAATCTGCCTATCCCCTACCTATGGATATGGTTAGTGCCATAACAAACGGACTAGTGCAAGGAGAATTGTCGCTCCTAACTACCACCGTCAATGATACAGAAAACGACAAACAACAAGATAGACAATAACCATGGGATATAATACAACAACTGATAGACTGCTGGACAGTTTAAAAACCAAACAAGACGAAGGGAACGCAAGTTTGGTTACCATAGCAACTGATACTACAGTATCTAAAAATTCTAACAGCACCACTCAGACAGAAGTAACTCAGCACAACTCAAGAGCTTTTGGGCAGGGTGGGTGCATCTTGGTTACAGGAACTGCAGCAGTCACTGCTACAGCTGGATCAGGTTCTTTGAAGTTTGTAGCTATACAATTCCTCGAGGACACTGTGTTTGATTCAGGATCAGGAGGCTTGGTAGCTACTACTGAGAACTTGTACCTCGATGATACAGGTACAGGCGCGGGAGTTGCTTCAGGAGGTGGTGGTGCAGCTATTGATAGCGTCACCTTCCCAAAGGGTATGACCCTGTTTGGTAGATATGACGGCTTTAAGTTGGCATCAGGTAAAGTAGTAGCATACGTGGGATGATTGGTCTAGGACTAGATACAGCTGCGGATACTTCGCACCCT
>Ga0181409_1000871_pt1 | contig 11684 bp, 10 predicted proteins | sample 32SPOviralmetaG_FD_130138 | JGI IMG/M metagenome (GOLD analysis project Ga0181409, IMG submission 130138) | Marine viral communities from the oligotrophic San Pedro Time Series (SPOT) site, San Pedro Channel, CA, USA - 32 SPOT_SRF_2012-05-30 | ecosystem: Environmental > Aquatic > Marine > Strait... | reverse complement strand
TCTGGATCATATAGTTGTCCATCAACACTCGCTTCAAACATTTCAAAAATTGCATTTAGCGATTCTGCATCTGGCTTCTTAGGAAGGAAGTCATTTAGATTAAACAAACCGTGTTTTGCAATAGCATCACGTTCTGCTTGATCTAGACTACGTTCTCTACGAGCCCAATTAGATGTTGAATAATCAGCATACTGACCTTTGGTAGATTTCTTAACTGTGAAATCAGTACCTGCCTCGTAATCAGTTGGTATCTCCTGAAATTCAGGATCCATTAATGCTGAGCTGATAATTTTATAAATCTGAGGTGAAATAACAAATCGTCTGATTGGATTTTCTGGAAGACTGTCTTCCTGCATATCACTTGCAGTTACAAAACCTTGGAAAATGTATGAACGTTTTTTCCAATATTTACGACCCATATCTTCCATAGTCGTATCTTTAAACCAAGGACGGATTTCTGCGTGAACTGGGCATTGTTCTCCCCACATTTCCACACACGGAACCTGTACTGTTACTGGTTTAGTTTCGTCTTGACCCTTTACACCAGGAAAACTCAAACGAATCATTTGTCTTTCTTTCCAAAAGAAAGTATTGTTCTCGTCTGCGTCTGGTAAGAATCTAAGTGTTGCTGATGTGCCCTCTGGTATGTTCCAGTGAGCGAAGATGGCGTTATCTGACGCCATGTTAGAGCTTGTGCTCTTTGTTTCTTGTGCCTGTAATTTAGCACGGATATCTGCTAAAGATGCCATAATGTATCTCCTTTATTAGCCTATAATAGTAAGTTAACTCTGTGTTAACTTTTTAGTGTAATCTATTGATTACGTTTGCCTTTGTTAGCCTGTACAGTATACAGTTTATAGTACTTACTGTCAAGTACTTTTTACGCAACTTTTCTACGTAAACTTTTTACCGATGATTCTACTATGCTTTCAGCTGGTGCTTGTTCTTTAGACGGTGCTTTATAATGCTTGTCTAAGAATATAGCCATTTTGTTTACCAGACTAAGTTTTTGTTGTGGTAAACGATGTAATTCGCTACCAATTAAACTTAAATGGTTAAATGCTTCATCATTCTTACTGTTCATAGCAAGGTAAGATAGTAAACTACTTAATTTTGCTTGAGCACCCATTCCACCTGAGTATTTAATAGGATCTTCGTTATCTGGATGATCCGGATCTGCTGGATCAATATTAAGTTTAAAATCAACTTTATCTTTGATCATTCCGTATAACTTCATAATTGCGTCATTAACCATATCATCCATAGAATCTGCTTCCTTTACTATACGAGCTATTGTTTCAAGAACTGCATTCATATCTGCATTCTTAAACGTATTGTACATGAATTTATCCGCAATGTCAACCGGTTTATCTGAATTTTCAACGATTGGAGTTTTAGCTTCAAAATTACTGTAACCTTTTGATGTTTGTAAACTTTCTATAGTATGTTTTAAACCTTTTAATTTGCTCTTACAAGTTTCTACAATTTTTTCGTTAGTTTCGTTAACTAATTTGTTTGAACGAACGTGTTTAACAAATGTATTCACTTGAGCTATTTCTTCACAAAGTTGTAAAATTGATTCACCAATTGCATCATATGGTGTACCACCATGACTTACATGGTTGGCCATAGCTTTTGCACCATTTAAATATTTGTATGGGAATTTAAATCTTTCACCTGTTGAATTTTCAATAAACAAGCCTTTGATGTTACGTGATCTACTACCACGTACTTCTTCATCTACTGCTTTATTGTGTCTGATAACTAATCTTGTTGATTCTGGAAACATAACATAACTTGATTTTAATGTACCTGTTGCTTTTCTATATGCTTCATTTACTGTTTCAGTAAAATCATTCATTCCATAATAGTCTGTATCTTTAGCAATAGGTGGTGCTTTGTAAATATCTGGTTCAGCTTGTATAGCTTCTCTAGCTGATTGTACATCAGCTTTACCACCTTCAATGTATAATGTTCCATTATTAAAGAAACCATCTAGTCCTGCATCTTTAATAGTATTTAAACAAGTTTTTTCATAGCCTTCAGCTACAAAGTCTTTTGGAACTATGTTTTTGTCAAATTTTCTTACGTTATATTCTGCCATGGCGTTATGTCCTGCTTTCTTTATGCTATCAAGCATGGCTTTGTTTTTATCAAAACTAAAGTCTGCACCTGCTTGAACTACAATTTCAGTATCTTCATTTTCAATTCTTTTTGTTACTAAAAAGTCATCTTCGTATGCATAAAATCTAGATGCTGATTCAGGATCTAGTGTTTTAGCACCCATTGCATCAAAAAGTTTTAATTTGATATTAGCGCCTTTTAATATATTAAAAATTTCTGTCGATAATTCCATTGTTTAGTTATCCTTTAATGTATTTATCATTTTAAGCATTATAGTAGGCTAAATGGCATTGGTTCCATACCGTCATCATCTTCAAAGTCGTCATTAAGGTATTCAAATGCACTTTCTTCGTATTTTGATACTTCCATACTCATACGTACTATTAATACTAATGACATTACCAAGTCATCATTTTCGCCATCTTTAGCTGAATAGCTATTTCCTCTAGCTATAAATGTTTTTAATTCTCTTAATAGAGGCTTACTTGCTATCTCTAACTTATCAGTTTCAATCCAATGCTTTAGTTTAGCACAAGCTGATATTTTTGATTTATGTGTTGTAGTAAAGCCTCTTCTGTATCTTCTAGCATTTCCATGCTGTCTTGTTTCAGTTAAAAATGTACCAGGAAAGTTTTCTTCACCTTGTTCTTCTACTGTGACTAGTGCCGCTTCACCAAGTGTATTATTTTCCATACTATAATATATTTCACAATCGTTATTTGTTTCACTTTCAATGTATTGTGCAATCTCACGTAAAATTTTAATCTGTCCTTGTACAGTAGTTCTATTGTGCATCCACTCTGCCATTTGTTTCATTCCTGGCATTTGATAAACTTGTATAGCACTATTATCTCCTCCTGTGCCTAAACTTGGATCCAATGCTATCATATAAAGTTTACCTTTTGCTAATGGTGCATACCACCTAACTTGACCTGCTGTTGCGTAAGGGTCCCTTGCTTCCATATTTGCAAGTCTAATACTATCAATTAGTGTTTCATCAAATGCAATAAATTCACATTTATGTTCACGTCTAAATCTTTCTTCGCCAATTTTTCCTAATTCAACTTCAGCCCAATCTTCATCTCTATCTGGGTGAGCTTCCCAAGTTGCTTGATAATGAGCAAATCCATTTATACCAGTAGCAGTTTCGTTTCCAAATTCATCTTGATTCTTTAATGAGTCTCGCCAAATTTGTGCAAACTGATCGTCATCCATGTTTGGTGTACTTGTAATAATACATTTACCACCTGTTGCTAGTGTAGGTGAAAGTGAGGTCCAAAACTCTTTAGCTATGTTTGGTCTAACAAATGCAAACTCGTCTAAGTATACTAATGAAATAGATAAACCTCTACCTGTGTTTTCTGTTGTTGACTGTGCAATAATACGACTACCGTTATCAAACTCTAAACTACCTTTGTTGTAGCTTGTTACACCTGCACGTATAAAGTCTGGAAGTGTTTCGTATGCAAATCTAACACGTTGCATAATTTCACTAGCACCTGCATATTTGTGTGCCGCTACTAAAATTGTTTGATCAGGATTAAACATAGCATACCATAACAGGTAACCTGCCGCACAGGTACTCTTACCCATTTGTCTGGCTAACATACTAATACTGTATCTATTTTTATGATATACGTCTACTAGCTCGTCTTGAAAATTATATAGATCAAATTTTAGACGTCCTTGAGTAGGATGTTGAATATAACAATGCTCCCTCATAAAATATTTTGGGTCATTGGCACATCTAGCTAACTCAGTAAGTTGAGCTTCTGTATATTTTTCTTTTCTATAAGGGGTTTTGGTTAATTTTGTGTCTACTGCCACGTTAATCCTCCTGCATTGTATTTATATGAATTAACCGTGCAGTTAATACACCGCACGGTTATTTTTCGGGAGGGAAAATGTTATTTCTTGTCTTTTTTATCTTTTTTTGACTTCTTATATGCTTCTTTGATATCTTCAACTTTATGTTCTTTTAAGCCTACTTTGAAATCTTCTGCATCTAAGTATTTTTTCAAACTTAAATTAACTGATTGTGCAAAATTCTCATATGGTTCACCATGACTAGTTTCTTTGTCTTCTGATGCACCTACTTCTGGTGTGTTTGCCCACTCGTCAACTCTTTGTTTGATCTCAGCTTCAGTTAAACCTGAGTTTTTAAGAAGTGTAATTAATTGTGTTGTATCCATTATTGGAGCCTCGTTCATGCCTTTTGGCATATCTTTAAATCTATTTGGTTTGTAGTTTGCGAAAGCTTCTGATTTGATACTATCATTCATCATACCTTCCATACTAGCTAAACCGTCTTCTTGCATACCTTGTTCTGTAAAGCCTACTTCAAAACCAACTAGTTCAGAAATTGCTTTTTCAAAACCTGAGTCTGTGTAGATGTCCCAAGGTCCATCATGTTCAACGGTTACTGATCTATAACTATCGTCTTCTTCGTCGTTCATATATCCGCCATCTTCATATGGATTCATAATAGTAATTGAATCTACTTTAACTTGTTTTGGGTTTTCACCTTCTTTATCCCAGATACTATCTCCTGCTAATGGAATTAATTTATTAACTGGAATAGATTTATTTGCTTCTTGTACTGGTGCTTCTTCTGCTGGAGTTTCTTCTGCTGGAACTTCTTCTACTGGAACTTCTTCTACTGGAGTTTCTTCTTCAATTGAAGACATTCCTGAAAGCTCTCTTAATCTGTTTGCTTCTTTAACCCAGTTGTCTTGACTTGCGTCATGTGCATCATTTGGGCAATCGCAACCTGGTTTAGGGTTGTCTATAATACAACCACAGTCTTCGCATTTACCAGTTGCTTCTTCAATTTCTTCTACTGATTCATCTTTTTTAGCTTCTTTTTCTTCTTTGTCTTTAATAGCTTTTTGTAATGCTGGTGGTAATGTTTTTTGTTTATCAGTAATTTCTTCTAAATCATCTTCTTCTAAATCATCAATAAATTCTTCTTTTTTAACTTTATATTTTTCACCATCTACTTCAAACTCATCTTCGCCATCTTTTTTTGCTTGTGCTAATTCGCCTGAAAATTTATTACCTTCTTCTGTTGATGGTTCAGTTGGTTCAACTGACTCTTCTGTATCATTCATTTCATGATGACGTCTAAAATCTGCTACAAAATCTTTAATTTGATCGCCGCTCATATATCTGATTAATTCATCTAATACTGGGTTATTAGCATCTGCACCTAATTCATCAATTAAATCATAAATTGGTTTTGCAAACTCACCTACGGCTTCTTTGAATTCTCTATTATCTGTTTCTTGAGTCTGGTTCTGAGCGTTCATTCCAGACAGCTTTAGTAATCTATCTAAATCACTCATTGTCCATTCTCCTTTTGGTCTTTCTTACGTAACTTTAAAAGTTCTTCAATAAATTTCGATTTATGATCTTCACCATAATGATCTTTATGGTCGACTTTTTCTTGTTCTGAATATTTTTCATCTGCTAACTTAACTTTATATTCTTCTTGCTTACCTGCTGGAATTTCTTCATCCGGTTCGTGTTCGCCTTTTACTTTAAAGCCTGTATGCGATACTCCCATCATATTACGGATATCATTTTGTATTTGCCATCCACTTGCTACTCTATCAGTTTCAAATTCATATGTAAATACTTCATATCCTTTATGATTAGGGAAATCACGTGGTGCACTTTGTAGTATTGTTTTCTTCACAGCACCAAGTCCTGTTGAGTCATACTTTGTAAGGTGCTTCTCAATACGATCACATTGTTCGTCGGTAAGTTCATGTACAGTTTTAATTTTAAACTTCCATGATTTTTTAGATTCTGTTAAATATTCTTTAAACGTCTTCATTACGTATTTCTCCTATAATACTATTTATCATTTTCAGGAAGATTTTTCATAATTTCTGCTAACATTGCAGTTCTATCGCCAATAATACGTCCTTCGGCTATTTCTTCTTCATCTAATCCTGCTTCTCTGCGTCTAGCCTGCACATATGCATCTATTTTTTCGCTATCTTTAATAAGTCTAGCTTGACGCATTTGTAATTCTATCATTTTCATCTTTTTAGTCATTTTAGCTTCTTTAGCCTGTAGTGCCGCAGTTAACATTTTACTTGCACTATCAAATATAGGAGCCGCGTGTCTGTCTTCAACATTTTTACCAAGATCAACTAAATCTTCAAATGTATCCATTGCTTTACCTGCATATTCATCCATTTCTCTATCTAGTTGTTCTAAACCTTCTACTGTTGGTAGTGCCGCATCTGCTCTTTCAACCATACTTAGGTCGCCTTTATACTTTTCAATTTCTTGTTTAATTTCGTCAGCAGTTGGTGCTTTTTCAGGTTCATCGTCAGGAAGTAATTCTTCCAAACTTGGTAAGTTTAATTCTTCCTCTAATTTTTTTGTCATTTTCGTTTCCTTTTAGAATTCTGCGGTTTATTAAAGATTTGTTTTTCAGTTATTACTCTAAAACCCATGCCTTTAGCTTTGCAGTATGCATTAGCCGCTTTCCACTTTTCGTGATTAACTACTGCCGCCGCTTTTTGTGCCTGTGTTTTTGCTTCACCTAATGTTTGACTTGCTGGTTTTATCTCTACAAACTCTGCATGGTTTGTACCTTTTTTATCTTTATAGACAATTAGCAAGTCTGGCACATATGTACTCTGTTTACCAGTAAGTGGATTCTTATATGGAATTCTGTGTGTTTCACTACCCCAACCTAATATAGAAGGATGATTATCACACATTCGCATAACTGCAAGTTCCCATCCACTTCTGTACTTTGGAACTCTTTTACCTAAGTATTTAGCTGGGTTACTAGGTGTGTATTGTCCTTGTTGAAATTTTTTCATTTACCTAACCTTATTATCTTTTAATTGGTGCAGGTACTATATATGATACTCCATTAATGTTTCTAATTGCTTCACCTGTCTTGAGTTTACCTTTAAATCTCTTTAGGTTGTCTGGATTAGAAGTTTCATTAACATCCGGTAACTCTTTTAACTGTTTCTGATTACTAGTTACTTTACCTGTTGTTTTTAAGTCTTCAATATTTTCAGCATCATTTTTATCAACTTCATACTCTGCAAAGTCATCAACTTCTACAAATCCATCATCAGCAGTAGCCGCATTTGCAAATTCTTCTGCTTGTAATATTTCAGCTTCTGTTGTAGCTTGACCTTCACTTAAAATTTTAAAACCTTCATATGTAAATGTAAGTCTATAAATTGCTGGAGAACTATCTGAATAATCTAATGTATCAGCATCAATATTTGTAATGTATGGATTATATATTTCAATAACGTTTTCTAGATTTTTTGCATCTTTTCTAGTAATAATTATGCTTCTTATAAAGTTTCTAGATTCAGGAGTTTTAATTCCTTTTGGATTAGTTAAGAATGCACTATAATCGTCGTTGTTTAAAGGACCATCAACATAATGAGCTGTATAGTCTTTTAAAAACTTTTCTAAAACTGCGTCTTTAGTATCATATGCGGTAAGAGTTATAGGAGTATAATCAATACCAGTAAGAACAGTTTTCTTTGCGTTATATGCATTCAGTGTTTGCGACCTATAAACATAGGTTGGTATCTGCACGTTTGCAATTCTAACAAGACTCAACGGAGTTGGGCTGTCTATATAATTTAATGAAACAGTAAAAGAATATTTATTTCTTGGTACTGCGTCGATTTCACCTCTTCGCTGATCTTGACTATAGACTTTATATGCTGAGTCGCCGATTGCCATCAGTGGTTCCTATCTGTTATCTAGTAGCGCCAGATTGTGCTGAGTCGCTAGATGCAGATTTTTCACTTAATGCGTCGTTACCATCGATTGAATGAACCGCACTATCATATCTTAATTGGATAGTTACTTGGATCATTGTTGAATCTGCATAGTTTAGATCACCGTACTGAACGTTAGCAATATAACAACCTTGCAATTCCCACTTATCAAATACAGTTGGTGATGTACTACCATTTGCACCATCTAGTGTTTCTAATGTTACACCAAATTTATATGCATTACCTGAAATTGAACTGTGTTGATCTGCATGGTCAACTTGTCTATTTAATTGGTTACCAATTTTCTTAATAACATTTGATTTCATGTCATCTCTGAATACGATTGAAATTGGTTCCCAGGCGTGTTTACCTGCAAGATACATTTTTGAGTTGTAAGAATCTACTACGACTTCTTCATGTGTCATTGACGGTCTGCCTGCACTAATAACGTTCTGAGTTACTTCATCTGTTGATGTTGCACCACCAAGATCTTCAAAGGTAACTCTGAACCTATAACTTAATTTAGGCATTAAAGTTGTTCCTGCTGAAGAGTCTGTTGGTACTCCAAAATTTGTAATTACAGCCATTTTATTTCTCCTATATACTACTGTAGTATTGTTTATCTTATATTGTATTTATCAAATCAGTGTTCAAAAAGATAGGCTTCAGTAAAAGAAGCCTATTTTTAGGTAATTTGACAGGCTACTAGTTGTAACCTGCCAAATTGTGTAATAATATTATGCTAAAAATCCGTATGTAGGGAAGGACTCGTGATCCATTCCTAATCTACCCGGAGTATCGCCAAGATCAATGCCAGCGTCTAGTATGTATTGTCTAAATGCTAGTCTTGCATCTTCGTCGTCAAAATCATATCTTACCCATACTGATCCTTCATATAATTTATATGAAACATATACAGTACCTACTGATTCAGGTTTTCCTGCTACTGCATTTGTGATTGTAGTAAATGCAGGAGATGCTTTAAAAGCGTCAACTGATGCGTGAGGATTACCTGGGGCTTTTCTGATTCTAAATCTAAATTCATCGGCCATTTTAGTTCTCCTTAGTTTCTTGCACAGTCAACACCCTTACGGTCTGTTGCTGGGTGAGCATATGGTAATTTGTCTAATAACCATTCTACTGTGTTTGCACGTAAATTGTCATCGAGACTTAATGCACACGATAAGTGATATACACCATCAACAAAAGAAAATCCATAATGAACTTTTCTTGTGTTAATTGCATACCATCTACGTGCTTCTGGTTTGAAAATTTTACCGTCAACTACAAAATGAAATTCTGCAGAATTAGTATGATTTAAATGGCAAATCATTCTAAATGAATCGCCTGTTATTCCGTCTGGAGTTACTTGTCTCCACTTATCTCTATGTGGTGCAAGATAATCACCTTTGTTGTAAATTAAACAACCTAGTGATTCTGTGTGTGCTGGTAAATCCCAATTTTCTGGAATTACACTATATTCATGACCTTCTTTAGGACCATTATAATCGCCACTTACACGAGAACGTAGAATTTTTGCTGGGTCAGCATTCATAGCATCAATTTGCTCGACTGCGTTGTTAGGTACCCACGCATCTAATTCAATGATGTCACCTGCTGAACCAAAAAGGAAGTTTGTATCAAACGCCATATCAGTTGTCTTCGCTGGATTAAAAGTTAATCCTTCAGAAACTGGAGTAGCGATGATTTTGTTTTGTTCTATTTTTACCATGGTATTGTCCTTTTTAATTTTTAAAAAAAACTGTAGTCCATCTGAACTACAATGCATTGCAATTTGCATTAGTATTTATCAGAAAGTACTAAAAGAAAAAGGCTACTATTAAAAAATAGTAGCCCTTTAATTTATTATTGTAAGTGTCTTATTAGCTTAATTCGCCAGTGTTTACAATTCTAATTGGAATGTAAATAAACTCTGCCGCTTTAGTTGGCTCAATAGCAACATCAATGTAAAATTCATTGGCGTCTATTCTAGCCGGCGTATTGTTTGTTGTATCACAAACTACTGCAAAGTCATATATTCCACGTTGTTGTAAAATATTAGCTAGGAAACCGTCAAATACTTGTTTAGCATTTGCTCTAGTACTAGTATCATTTGGCTCAAATAAGAACGGTCTTGAAATAACTGCAAAACGTTCTCTTAGGTAAGCTGTCAATCTAGCAACATTAACTCTGTCTAATGCTGAGGCACTCGCGTGTAATGATTTTTGTCCAAATACTACAACACCTTCTGCAGGAAATTTAGCTATTGGGTTTAATTTTTTATCATACATTGAGTCTCTTTGACCTTGAGTTACTGCTAGTGACACAAACTCATCTTCGCTATTTAAGTATCCAACATTTGATGCATTTTGTACAACACCACGTGTTAGACCAGCTGGTGCAAACCATTGAAATGATACATTGTCACTATACGCATAAGTGTATAATGCAATGTGTGATGCTGGTGCTACAACGTTATCACCTGTTACAGGATTAGTTGTGTATGCGTGTGGATAATAAACTGCTGAGTAAGTATTCTTTGTTACTAGGCCGTTTTCACCATTTGTAGTTGCGCCTGTTCCTTGAATCCAAGATACTGCTTCTGTTGGATTTAAACGGAATGGTGCATCAACAATGATAAATGCAGTTTCATCTCTATTACTGTTCAATGAAACCATTTCATCATATAGTTCAGGATAACCTGGTGCCGCAAGTAAACGGAATTGAATTGTATCTTGTTGTAGTTCACTTACACCTGCCGAAGCCTGCATAGCTGTTACTACTACTTTTCTTTGTGCAATTCTACCAAATGAACCACTGCCATCTGCTTGATTACCTGCTTTGTTTCTCCATTTCCAAGTTGTAGTTAGAGCTGAATTATATTCTCTAACTGTTCCACCTGATCTACACATATTAAGTCCAGTAATTCCTACTGGGTGTGTTAATGGATCTGGTGCACCTGCTAATAGAGTTGCTTCAAATGCGCCTGCTGTCGTATCATTTGCAGTAATATCTCCAAATACTACGCCTGCCGCAGTTGATTGATCTGCTTTATCTTTTGCTACCCAAGCAGTACCATTGTGTCTGTAAATTACAGGATACCCTGAAGCATCTGTATCTATCCAATAGTCACCTGCTGATAAAGAACCGCCTGAACCATCTGTTGTTGGTGCAGTTGTAACGTATTGTACGTCTGATGCTCTTTGCCATTTTTGTGTTCCTGAATCGCTTACTACTTCGTAAACTGCTAATTCATTTACATCTGGGTCAAACCATAGTGTACCATTTACTGGTGCACCTACTGGTTCTGTTGTTTTAACTTCCATTACATAACCGCCAGTTGCTACTGATGGATCTGTTGCAACCTGATCAAAACCATTTCCAATACTATCATATCTGTTTAAGATTAATGATGCATCAGTTGAAGAAATATCCATCCAGATATCTCCATCAATTAATGTTCTTGCAGTTGCTGAAGTACCGTCTGCAAATACATCCGAAGTTGTACCTGCCGGTGCTGTGTCTTGTACATAAACTACACTTTGTTTAACAAAGTTACCTGCTGATGTTGTAAATAATTGAACGTCTAAGTCCAATCCACCACCTGGTTTTGTAGTTTTAATCCAAACGTCACCATCTGATGGTGAACTTGGTGCTGAATAGTGTGGTGCCATTGTTGGGCCAAAGTTATCAACCCATGCTCCGCCACTAGCCGCAAAATATTTTACTGTTGTTCCAGCTGAACCATTTTCTAATACAACGTGATATCCACCTGTTACTACT